>ENA-OQCB01000465-OQCB01000465.1-human-gut-metagenome-genome-assembly--contig:-NODE-465-length-18955-cov-13.514871_pt1 | contig 18955 bp, 9 predicted proteins | sample MGYA00242493_ERZ504568 | MGnify/ENA primary metagenome ERZ504568 (study PRJEB26092, sample SAMD00036229) | human gut metagenome | host: Homo sapiens | study: EMG produced TPA metagenomics assembly of...
ACGAGGGAGACTACTATCTGGTGGATAATCTCCAGTTTGAGTATCAAGGAAGCGGTAGGATCGATATCCACTCGCATCGCCATACATTAAAGGAGACGAAGATCGACACGATGCTAATGGCGAAAGGACGTGTATTCGATATGCTGGGAGCTACGATGTATCTCCGTTCGCTGGATTGGCGGACGATGAGTTACGGGGCGGAGTTCCCTTTCATGATCGCTATCGGCCGGGAGCTCGTGAACGCCCGTTTTCGCTATACGGGACAACAGATCGTCGAGCATAAGGAGGCGAAATTCCGTACCCGCCATTTCTATATCGATATCTACGATGAGGCATTTTCCCAAGCCAAGGAAGCGGCGGAGGTTTGGATCGGTGATGACGAGAACCATATCCCGGTAAAGATCCGGGCGAAACTGAAGATCGGGGCGGCCGAGGTCTATTATAAAGACTCCTATAACCTGCGTGCCCCGCTTACTTGCCGTATCGTGGTGCAAAAGAAAGGATGAACGTGGGATCATCCCTTTTTCTGCTTCTTATATTCCCTCGGTGGTATCCCCATCACCTTGCTGAACAGGCGGGAGAAGTAGTAGGTATCTTCAATTCCTATTTTAAAACAAATCTGGTTTATTTTCATGTCGGTAAAGTCCAGCAGTTGGCAAGCTTGCTGGATTTTCAATTGATTGAAGTAGGTGAGTGGGGCGTATCCGGTACGCTTGCTGAATAGCACGGAGAAGTGGGAGGGAGAATAGCCGGTATGGGCCGCTAGATCGGCTAGTGTAAGTCGTTTCTCAAGGTTCTCTTTCATGTAATGGATGGCTGCCGTGACGATATCGTTTGAGTCGGATTCGTCGCGGGCGGCTTCACGGTATTGTTGCAAATAACGTAGTGATCCGAGGTAGTAATGGAAAGCGGAGCAGGCATACAGGAGATTCTCATGGCTATACCCCATTTCCAACGTGTGGAATATTTCTTCGAAAAGATCGTTTCTGTTACTGATGCGAGACTGGATACTTGGTTTGATATCTATCGGGCGATTGGCTTGCCCGGCAAAGTAGGAAGCCAGCTTTCCCTTGAAATGTATCCAGTAGATTGTCCATGGGTTACTTTCGTCCGAACCGTATGCATGAGGTATTCCTGCGGGCAATATGAAATATTGGTTGGCTTTTACGGCATACTCTTGTTCATTGGTACGAAACCAGCCGGCTCCCTCTATACAGTAAATAAAGACAAACTGGCTAATGGGTTCCGTACGTTCCCGGAAGTGATGTAATGCCTTGGGATAATAACCTATATCCGTAATGTGCAGGACCGAGGAAAGTGCGTCTTTCTCCATCTCTTGTACAACAGACAAAGGAAGTACCAATGCCCGTTCGCCATTAAAACCGTCTTTTCGTTTGATCATGGTATCTGTTCGATTATAGATCGCAAAGATATAATTAATTCGAAAGATTGTCCATTAATGAGCTTGTTTTATCTATTTCTCTTTTAGTAGAAAGGCTGTTTCTTTGCACCATAACTTTAATTCTATTATCATGAAGCGTACAACTGCTTACTTATTACTTATTTGCCTTGTCTCTGCCATGGGAGGATTGCTGTTCGGTTACGACTGGGTGGTGATCGGTGGCGCTAAAATATTCTATGAGCCTTTTTTTGGATTGGAAGGATCTGCCGCTCTACGCGGGTGGGCGATGAGTAGCGCGTTGATCGGTTGTTTGGCGGGCGCTTTGCTATCCGGTGAGTGGAGTGACAAATACGGGCGTAAAAAGATGTTGATCATCGCTTCTTTCCTTTTTGTTTGGTCGGCTTACGGAACCGGGGCGGTCGATAGTTTCACTTGGTTTATACTCTATCGCATTATTGGAGGTTTCGGTATCGGTATCGCGTCGAATGTTTCTCCGGTGTATATTGCGGAAGTGGCTCCGGCATCCGTTCGCGGAAAGTTCGTATCGCTAAACCAACTTACGGTTGTGCTGGGCATCTTGATGGCGCAGCTGGCTAACTGGCAGATCGGAGAATACTTTACCCAAGGGAGTGAGGTGCTGAGTGGCGAAAGTGTGGAATGGGCTTGGCGATGGATGTTCTGGGCGGAACTGGTTCCTGCCGGATTATTCTTCGTGCTTTCTTTTACTATACCGGAGAGCCCGCGTTGGCTGGCAATGGTTCAAGAGATAGCCCAAGCTAGGAGTATATTGATGCGTATCGGCGGTACCTCCTATGCCGATCGGACATTGAACGAATTTGCACAACTGACCGGCAAGCGGGAAGAAAAAAATAATTGGAACGCCTTGCTTCAACCCGGTGTACGGAATGTCTTGATGATCGGGATCGTACTGGCTATCTTCCAGCAATGGTGCGGTATCAACGTGATCTTTAATTATGCACACGAGATCTTCTCGGAAGCGGGTTATACCGTTTCCGATGTCTTGATGAATATTGTCGTGACAGGGGTGACGAATGTGATCTTTACTTTTGTCGCTATCTATACGGTGGATAAATGGGGTAGAAGGAGTTTGATGTTTGTGGGTTCGGCCGGATTGGCGGTCATATACGCTATCTTGGGGACTTGCTATTTTTTTGAGATAAGCGGTTGGCCGATGTTGCTGTTGGTAGTGATGGCAATAGCCTGCTATGCCATGTCGTTGGCTCCGGTCGTATGGGTCGTGCTTTCCGAGATATTCCCGGTGCGGATACGGGGGATGGCGATGGCGATCTCGACTTTCTTCCTTTGGGTGGCCTGTTTCGTGCTGACCTATACGTTCCCGATATTGAATGAGGTGGTAGGAGCTTCGGGTACCTTCTGGTTGTATGGTATCATTTGCCTGTCCGGATTTCTCTTTATCCGTGCCAAGCTCCCTGAGACGAAAGGTAAGACCTTGGAAGAACTGGAAAAAGAATTAACAAAATAAATAGATTGCAATGGCTGAAAATGTGAAAGTTTGGGAAGAGGATATCCTTCTTCCTACCTACGGTATTGGCAAAACCGAAAAGAATCCGATGTTTCTGGAGAAGCGTGTCTACCAAGGAAGCAGCGGGGTGGTTTATCCTTATGCGGTAGTGGAAAAGATAGAGGATACCTGCGAAAATAAGAGTTACCATGCTGTATGGATGGAAAACGAATATATAAAGGTAATGATCCTGCCGGAGTTGGGCGGACGTGTACAAATGGCGTACGATAAGATCAAAAAACGCCATTTCATCTACTATAATCAGGTTATTAAACCGGCTTTGGTGGGTCTGACAGGGCCATGGATCTCCGGAGGTATCGAGTTTAACTGGCCGCAACATCACCGTCCGAGTACGTTCCTTCCGATTGACTTTACGATTGAACGTTGTGCCGATGGTAGTGCCATTGTCTGGGTGAGCGAACGCGAGCGTATGTTTCACCAGAAGGGAATGGCTGGTTTTACGTTGCGTCCGGGGCGTGCCGTACTCGAAATACAAGGGAAACTATACAACCCTACTCCGATACCCCAGACATTCCTTTGGTGGGCGAACCCGGCAGTGGCTGTGAACGATGCCTATCAATCGGTATTTCCCGCTGACGTAAACGCAGTGTTCGACCATGGCAAACGCGACGTGTCCCGTTATCCGATCGCTACAGGTACGTATTATAAGATGGACTATTCGGCGGGTGTGGATATCTCCCGTTACAAGAATATCCCGGTACCGACTTCCTATATGGCGATCCGTTCCAGCTATAACTTTGTGGGCGGTTATGAGAATGATACCCGTGCCGGTGTATTACATGTTGCGAACCATCATATCTCACCGGGTAAGAAACAATGGACTTGGGGGAATGGCGACTTCGGGCAGGCCTGGGACCGTAACCTGACTGACTCGGATGGTCCTTATATTGAATTAATGACAGGCGTGTACACGGATAACCAGCCTGATTTTACTTGGTTACAGCCTTACGAGGAGAAGACTTTCACTCAATACTTCATGCCTTACCGCGAATTGGGTGTGGTGAAGAATGCCTCTTCTGAGCTTTTGATGAATATTGAGCCCGAAGGCAAGGGGGCTTTGCTTAGGATATTCGCTACTTCCGCACAAAAGGACTTGCATATCGTAGTTGAGCGATCTGGCGAGATTTGCTTGGATATGACGGGTGATGTCACTCCAGAGAATATCTTTGAGGTATTTGTGCCTGTCGACAGCCTTACGGATGTAAAAGTGCGTATTTCTAATGACAAAGGAAAGCAAATGCTAGCCTGGGAGCCTGAGCCTGATGTGATCAAGGAGGTGCCCGAGCCGGCTAAAGCGGCACTCGATCCGGCAGATGTCCGTACCACGGAACAATTGTATCTGACGGGTTTACACCTGGAGCAATACCGCCATGCTACTTATTCGGCTACTGATTATTATCAGGAAGCGATCCGTCGTGACCCGACCGATGTCCGCAACAATAATGCCATGGGCTTGTGGTTGATCCGTAAGGGGCAGTTCGCCAAGGCGGAACCTTATTTGCGCCAGGCAGTAAAGACCTTGACCGAACGGAATCCGAACCCTTATGACGGAGAGCCGTTGTATAACCTCGGTCTTTCACTGAAATACCAAGGGAAGACGGAAGAAGCTTACGACTTTTTCTACAAGGCTTGTTGGAACGCGGCTTGGCAGGATGCCGGGTATTATTCGCTGGCACAGTTATCTGTTGCCCGTGGTGATTGGGAAGAGGCTCTTTATGAAATCGATAAATCATTGGTTCGTAATTGGCATAACCTGCGTGGACGTCATTTGAAGGCTACTATCCTTCGCCATCTGGGAAGAAAAGAAGATGCCTTATCTTTGATAGAAGAATCGCTTCGTATGGATCGTTTCAACTTTGGTTGCGGCTTTGAGAAGTTCTTGCTGACCGGGAATGATGCCGACTGGCAGACTTTGGTCTCCCTGATGCGTCCGGAAGCTCATAATTATGAAGAGTTGGCACTTGACTATGCATCGGCCGGTTGTTGGGAAGAAGCGCTGGATGTGGTAGATAAGGTAATTTGCATGAATGTGTTGGGGCAGACCATGTTACATTATTATAAATCTTGGTTCCTAATCTGTCTGGACCGGAAGGAAGAGGCGTTGGCCGCTATCCGTGAGGCAGAGCGGCAAACCCCGGATTGCTGTTTCCCCAATGCGCTGGAAGCTATTCTCGCTCTTCAGGCGGTAATTGATTTTGCGGAAGAAACACCGAAGGCGCTTTATTACTTGGGTAACTTATGGTACGATAAACGCCAGTATCCGGAAGCAATTGCAGCATGGGAGACCTCCATGAAACAGGATGCTACCTTCCCGACCGTATTGCGTAACCTTTCGTTGGCCTATTTTAACAAGCTGGGCAAAGAGGAAGAGGCAGTGAGATTACTGGAAAAAGCATTCGCCCTGGATACAACAGATGCTCGCGTCCTAATGGAACTTGATCAATTGTATAAACGATTGAATCGCCCGCATACCGAACGGTTGGCATTCTTGGACAAATATAAGGATGTAGCTTTTAGTCGTGATGATCTGTATCTGGAATATCTAACCTTGTTGAACCAGTTAGGGCGTTATGAAGAAGCGATCCACATGATTGATGATCGTCAATTCCACCCATGGGAAGGAGGAGAAGGCAAAGTACCGGCGCAATACCAACTGGCACGTGTTGAACTGGTTAAGAGACTATTGGCAGAAGAAAAGTACACGGAAGCATTATCCCTGATCGAAGAATGTTTCGTTTATCCGCATAATCTAGGAGAAGGGAAACTGTACGGTGCTCAGGAGAACGACTTTAATTATTATAAGGCCTGTGCGTTGCGAGGTGTGGGGAAGAAGGCAGAGGCCGAATCTCTCTTTCTGGAAGCCAGTGTAGGAAACAGCCAACCCGCCGCCGCCGTGTATTACAACGACCAGAAACCAGACAAGATATTCTATCAAGGATTGGCGTTGCGTGAACTAGGACGTGAGGAGGAAGCCCGCAGTCGTTTTAATAACCTGATTTCTTACGGAGAGAAACATTTGTACGATGTCTTTAAAATGGACTACTTTGCCGTTTCTTTACCAGACTTGCAGATTTGGGAAGATGATATGAACAAGAAGAATCGTATCCATTGTAATTATTTGATGGCACTCGGACATTTGGGCTTGGGGAACGAGGAAAAGGCCATGCGCTATTTCAATGCCGCTGCCGAGATGGATAATAATCATCAGGGGGTGCAGATACATCGGTCTCAAATAAATAATCCATTAGTGAAACGAAGGGGTTCAAAAACATAGTTTGCGGTGAGGTCGTTAAAAAGCTCTCTTTATACATTGAGTATTCATATATTATGTGGATTTGTATAATGAGAGCTTTTGTTATATGAGTTCAGGTATATGAAGGGTCTTTTCGTATTGCATCAAAATATAGTCCATCATATAATTATTTTATCTATTTATGACTTTAAGTGAATTGTGTTACTTTGTTTCTGAAGAGGATGTTATTTATTCTTTTTTGTAGGTGTCCGACTATTACAAATAATTAAATACAAATTATTATGAAAAATGGAAATCGAAAAGAATGTAAATGTTTCCCCATCAAAAATAAGTTGATGATTAAATGTTTACTATGTAGTTTAACCTTAGGAGTGTCTTTAAACGTACTTAGTGCGGAGACCGTTTATGAAGTATATGGAATACAGCAAAGTCGAAGGGTGTCAGGTTTAGTTACGGATACTAAAGGTGAGCCTATTATTGGAGCAAATATCCTTGTTAAAGGGACTGAAAATGGAACAGTGACAGATCTTGATGGAATGTTTTCATTGGATATATCTGGAAGTAATGTAGTACTAGTTGTTTCTTATATCGGTTATAATACAATAGAATATCCTGTCGTAAATAATCAGACTATAAAAATACAACTACAAGAAAATTTGCAGAATTTAGATGAAGTCGTGGTCGTAGGTTTTGGTTCTCAAAAAAAGGTGAATTTAACTGGATCGATAGGTGTGGCGGATGCCAAGGCGTTAGAGGCCCGTCCGGTAATGACTGCGGCGCAAGCTTTGCAAGGTATGGTGCCGGGATTGCAAATCTCTCAGAATATGGGGGGGATGGAAAATACTGCAAGTATCAATATTCGTGGTGCGGCTACGATTGGTAAAGGATCAAGTGGAAGTCCGCTCATTTTGATTGATGGTATGGAAGGAGATATCAATGCGATTAACCCTCAAGACATAGAGAATATTTCCGTATTGAAAGATGCTGCGGCTTCTTCTATTTATGGTTCTCGTGCACCGTTTGGTGTGATTTTGGTGACAACAAAGAAAGGGCGGACTGGTAAACCGACAGTTAACTATAATAATAGTTTTCGATGGAGTGATCCAGTCTTATTGCCTAAGATGACCGATTCTTATACGTTTGCCACCTATTTTAATGATGGAAATATAAATGGAGGGTATGGCCCTCAGTTCGGTGAGGATCAGCTGCAACGAATCAAAGATTACCAGAGTGGGAAAATAACGACGACTGTACCTGTCAATCCTGGTAATCCTTCGATATGGGGTGATGGTTATTTGTATGGAAATGACAATGTGGATTGGTATGATGCGATGTATAGGAGCTGGGTCTTTTCACAAGAACATAATTTTAGCTTAAACGGAGGTAGTGAGGCGGTTAATTATTATGTGTCTATGAACTACCTGGATCAAAATGGAATGATGGAGTTCAATCAGGATACATATGATCGATATACGGCCACCGCTAAACTGAATGTGGAAATAACGGATTGGGCTACGTTGAATTATAGTAATCGTTTCATTAGAGAAGACTTAAAACGTCCCTCTTTTTTGAAAGAGGATTTTTATCATGATTTAGGTCGTCAAGGATGGCCAAGTTTGCCTTTATATGATCCGAATGGTTATTTGTATGCTTCACCATCGCCGGCCTTGAACATAAGAGATGGTGGTTCTGGTAAATATCAAACGGATTATTTATATCAACAGGCCCAGTTGGTTTTAGAACCTATCCAAGGATGGAAAACATATGTGGATTTTAATTATAGAATAAAGACATTAGATACACATTGGGAAATCCAAAAGACGTATAATCACGATGTAAACGGAGAGCCTTATCCCTATAACAACAATTCTCATGTGCATGAGGAGCATTTGAAAGAAAATTATACAAATTTTAATGCGTATACGGAATATGCGAAATCATTGGAATCTGGACATAACTTTAAGGTAATGGCGGGATTTCAGTATGAGTTAATGAAAAAACGTTTATTCTCTGCGCAACGTGAGGGCATTATCGTACCTTCTTTGCCTGAAATTGATTTAACAACAGGTTTAGATGTATACGGTTCGGAGGTGACTCCAGTGGTAACCGGCTCTTCCGATCACTGGGCTACGGCAGGATTCTTTGGACGTATTAATTACGATTATATGGAAAAATATTTATTGGAGGTCAATTTAAGATATGACGGTACTTCTCGTTTTCGACGAGAGAATCGATGGAAATGGTTCCCCTCTTTTTCTGTCGGATGGAATGTTGCTCGAGAGAAATTTTGGTCGAACCTTGAAGATTACATAAGTACCTTTAAGTTAAGAGGTTCATATGGAGAGCTGGGAAATCAGAATACGGAAAGTTGGTACCCGACTTATCAAATGATGACTGTAGAAGCGTCGAAAGGAGATTGGCTGATAAATGGTACGAAGCCCAATATTGCTAAATCTCCAGCCTTAATAAGTTCTACGATGACGTGGGAACGAATCAAAACTTGGAATTTAGGTTTGGATGTCAGTGCTTTAAATAACCGGTTGAATGCTTCTGTTGATGTTTACAATCGGAAAACACTCGATATGATTGGCCCGGCCCCTGAATTACCGATTGTTTTAGGTACGGATGTCCCTCAAACCAATAATACGGATTTGCAAACTTATGGATGGGAGATGTCTATCGGATGGAATGATCGATTACGTTGTGGATTAGGGTATAGCGCAAAATTTTTGTTGTCTGATTCTCAAACAGAGATTACTCGTTACCCGAATGAAACCGGAACTTTGAATACGGATGTCAATGTGGAGGAGGACGATATGGTTTATCGGAAGGGAATGAAACTGGGCGAGATTTGGGGTTATGAGACTTTGGGTATCGCTAAGACACAAGAGGAGATGGATGCTCATTTAGCTTCCTTGCCCAATGGGGGACAAGATGCTGTCGGTAACCGTTGGGGAGCTGGTGATATCATGTACAAAGATTTAAATGGAGATGGGAAGATCGATAGTGGTGCGAGCACGGAAAGTGATCATGGAGATCTTACTGTAATTGGCAATAACACGCCTCGTTATCAATTTGGTTTGGATCTGAACTTCGATTATAAAGGATTTGATTGTCGTTTGTTTTTCCAAGGTGTGATGAAGAGGGATTATTTCCAGAATAGTTTTTATTTTTGGGGTGCGGCATCTTCAATTTGGGAGTCAACTTGCATGTTGCCTCATTTAGATTATTTCAGGGATGATCCGAATCATATATTGGGACAAAATTTAGACTCTTATTTTGCTAAACCGGATTTCAGCTCTGATAAAAACAGAAAGGTACAAAGTCGTTATTTGCAGAATGCTGCTTATATCCGTTTGAAAAACGTACAATTGGGATATACCTTGCCGGAACAACTTACGAGAAAGTTCTTTGTCTCAAAATTGAGAGTATATGTTTCTGGAGAAAATCTGTGGACCGGAACCTCCATATTCGGTACATTTGATCCTGAAACCATCGATGGAGGATGGGATGGTAGTGTATATCCTCTTTCTAAAACGATATCAGTTGGCTTAAGTCTTACTTTATAAAAATGAATGATATGAGAACGACACATATATTTAAAAGAATTTTGGCGGTGGGAATTGTTACGACGCTATTTTCCTGTAATGATTTTCTTGATAGGGAACCTTTGACAGCGATTACGCCGGAGAATTATTTGACAGAAGAATCACAATTGGCTTCGTATGCGAATAATTTGTATTCCTCAATTTTAATTTCTCATAGCAATGCAGGTTCTGGGTACGGAACGTATGGCATGGATATGCATACAGATAAACAAGCACACAGAAATTATGATAATCGATATGTCCCAGGACAATGGAAAACGGAACAAACGGGAGGTAACTGGAATTTTGAGCAGATTTATAATTGTAACTATTTTCTCCAAAATGTAATACCGAAGTGGAAAGCTGGAGAGATACAAGGAGATGATTCCAATATCAAGCAATATATCGGTGAGATGTATTTCCTTCGGGCATATGAATACTTCAAAAAATTACAGGAATTTGGTGATTTTCCAATTATCCAAACTACTCTTCCTGATCAGATGGAACCTTTGGTTGAAGCGAGTAAACGTTACCCAAGGAATGAGGTTGCTCGGTTCATTGTCTCAGATTTGGATTCTGCCTTGATTTTATTACAAGAGAATCCGGATGCAAACAAGAATCGTATTTCCCGAAGTTGTGCTTATTTGATGAAGTCTAGAGTCACTTTGTTTGAGGGAACTTGGTTGAAATATTTCAAAAATACGGCCTTTGTTCCGAATGGCGAAGGGTGGCCGGGGAAGGCTAAGGAGTATAATTCCGGTTATGAGTATCCTTCCGGAGGAATAGACCAAGAAATTAATTATTTCTTGACATTGGCTATGGAATCGGCAAAAGTAGTTGCTGATAATATCTCCTTGGTTGAGAACAATGGTGTTTTGCAACAGACATTAGAGGATGTCGTGAACCCTTATTTTGATATGTTCGGAGCGGAAGATATGTCAAGTTATAGTGAGGTCTTGTTATGGCGTCAGTATAGCAAGGGCTTAGGTGTTTGTCATGGTGTCGTACAGATGGCACAGTTGGGGAATGATGGCGTTGGGGCTACACGCGGAATGGTTAATACATTCTTGATGAGCAATGGTTTGCCGATTTATAATACAGCGTCAGGTTATAAAGGTGATGATGAGATTGCACAAGTACGTGAGAATCGAGATAACCGTCTATGGCTGTTTTTAAAAGAACCGGGACAGGTGAATATCCTGTATGACTCACCAGAGAATACGCATGGTACGATTATTGAGCCAGTACCTGATATTACAAATGGTAGTGCTGGTTGGTCGTATAGTACGGGATATACGTTGCGAAAAGGGAATAACTTGGATGGTAAACATTGTGGAAACTTCCTTGGGTATACGGGCAGTATCATTTTCCGTGCGGCGGAGGCTTATCTGAACTATATAGAGGCATGTTATGAGAAAACAGGTACGGTTGATAATATTGCCGATAGTTATTGGCGGAAATTGAGAAGCCGTGCGTTAGTGAATGAGGATTACAATAAGACGATTGCCGTTACGGATATGAGTGAGGAGGCGAAGTTTGATTGGGGAGCTTATTCTGCGGGACAATTGATCGATCCGGTCTTGTATAATATTCGTAGGGAAAGGTCTAGTGAGCTGATGGCTGAAGGATTCCGTTATATGGACTTAAAACGTTGGAGATCGATGGATCAAATGATAGCGGCTCCTTATCATATCGAAGGTTTTAAGCTTTGGGGCCCGATGCAATCGTGGTACGATAAGCCGGAGGGTGGTACGTTATTGATTTATGGTTTGGATGATCCGTCATCAAATGTATCCGCTCCGACGTTAAGCCCTTATTTTCGTCCGTATGAGTTTACTTCTAAGTCTTTGGTGTTAAATGGATATAGATGGAATATGGCGCATTATCTATCTCCGATAGCGATACAGAACTTCATGATTACCTCAATTGGTGGTAGTGTGTCTGATTCGCCTATTTATCAGAATCCTGGTTGGCCTATGGAGGCTAATCTCGGTCCTACAATGTAAATCGAAAAGCTCTTATGTATAATTTTGAAGATAAAAATTATGAGAAGAAAGAATATAAGGTCAATATCTTGCTTGATTATTTTCGCTATGTTGTCGTGGGTTTCTTGCCAAAATGCTCCTACTGAGTTCTCTTTAGCGGGAGAATGGAGGTTTGCTCTTGATCCTAATGATATTGGAGTTAAGGAACAGTGGCAACAGATTGAATTAGGAGATAAAATCCAGTTGCCTGGGTCTTTGCAAGAACAAGGAAAAGGAAATGACGTAAGTGTTAATACTCAATGGACTGGTACCGTGATGGATAAATCTTGGTATACGACTGCTGAATATGAGAGATATCGGAAGCCGGATAATGTGAAAGTGCCGTTTTGGTTGAATCCGGATAAGCACTATATAGGAGTTGCCTGGTATCAAAAAGAGGTTGAAATTCCGGAATCTTGGCGGGGCAAACGTGTCATGTTTGAGTTTGAACGTACGCATTGGGAGACAACTTTGTTCATTGATGAAAAAGAGATCGGTCGTTTGGACGCTCTTCAGGTGCCTCATCGATATATGGTAAATTCGTTGGAGCCGGGAAAGCATGTCTTATCGTTGCGAGTGGATAACCGTATCCATATTGATCTTGGATCGAATGCGCATAGTATATCTGATCATACGCAAACAAATTGGAATGGAGCGATCGGAAACATACGAATGATGGTTCTTCCTTCTGCTGCGATTGACTATATACAGGTTTATCCAGACGTAAAGACAAAGAAAGCGAACGTGAAAATACATCTAAATGGTAAACTTGCGGATTCTCGATTGGCATTGGATGTTTTTTATGGAGGACGGTCGATTTTAAAGAAGGAGCTTGATGTTGTTTCGGATTCTCAAGGTGTTATAGAGACAGATGTAGAGTGGCAAGATGATATAGCGTTGTGGTCTGAGTTTACGCCTAATGTTTATCGTCTGCGTGTAACTTTATCTTCTCCGGACGGTGTGAGTGTGAAAGAAGTGAATTTTGGATTTCGAGAGTTGAAAGTGGAGGGTACACGTTTTCACGTGAATGGCCGGCCACTATTCTTACGTGGAACGTTGGAATGCTGTATCTTCCCTAAAACCGGTTACCCTGCGATGGATGTCGAGTATTGGGCTAAAATATACAAGACTTGTAAAGCCTATGGATTGAACCATGTCCGTTTTCATTCTTGGTGTCCGCCGGAAGCCGCTTTCCATGCTGCGGATAGTATGGGTGTTTACCTTCAAGTAGAATGCGGAGGATGGACTTCTGTGGGTAATGGAGACAAACAAGACCAGTGGTTCTATGCGGAAAGTGACCGTATTTTGAAAGAATATGGCAATCATCCTTCTTTCTGTATGTTGGCTTATGGAAATGAGCCGTCTGGAGATCGCCAAGTTGAGTATTTAAACAATCTTGTTCTTCATTGGAAACATACGGATGGTGGCCGGCGATTTTATACCAGTTCAGGAGGTTGGCCTCTCATTCCGGATGGTGATTATTATAATACGGACAGGCCCCGTATCGGAGGCATTGGCCGTATAGATAATATCTTAAATGTATCTGAACCACGGACAGATTACGATTTTCGGGACCGTATTTTAGAGGATCGACCGGTCGTGAGCCATGAGGTGGGACAGTGGTGTGTATACCCTGATTTTAAGGAGGTCGATAAATATACGGGTGTTTTAAAAGCGAAGAACTTCGAGATTTTTCAAGAGACACTAAAGGAAAGTGGTTTGAGTGATATGGCGGAAAAATTCTTGTATGCTTCTGGTCGTTTGCAAACACTTTGTTATAAAGCGGATATCGAGGCTGCTTTACGTACACCGGGTTTTGCGGGATTCCAATTGTTGGATTTACATGATTTCCCTGGTCAAGGGACTGCTTTAGTAGGAGTATTGAATGCTTTTTGGGAAAGCAAAGGGTATGTGGATAGTCAGGAATACAGTCAATTTTGCGGTCAAACAGTTCCTTTAGCCCGAATGTCAAAGTTGATCTGGAACAATAATGAGCATTTTAAGGCTAATATAGAGTTCGCTCATTTTGGAGCGGAGCCGATAAAAGATGCTAAGATTATATGGTCGCTTGAAGACAAGAATGGGACAACCGTTCAATCTGGTTCCTTTAGGAAAGATCTTCCGATAGGAAGTCTGATTGAGGTTGGAAATATCGAATTGCCGCTGACTATGGTTAATGTGCCTGCTCAATTGACTTTGAATGTAGGAGTGGTGGATACAAATATAAAGAATAGTTGGCATGTGTGGGTCTATCCATCGGAAGCGAAAGAGTTAGAGAAAGTGCCTTATATTACGCATGAGTGGAATAAAACTACGCTCGATAAATTGAATAAAGGAGAGAGTGTTTTATTCTTACCTTATGGGAAGATTGCGCAGGCAAAAGGTGGTGATACCAGAGTTGCATTCTCTCCTATTTTTTGGAATACGGCGTGGACACATCATGTGCCACCCCATACTTTAGGTTTTTTATGTGATCCAGAGCATGCGGCATTTGCCTCGTTCCCGAATGATGGACATTCCGATTATCAATGGAAAGATATCGCTGTGAATTGTAATGCGATGGTGATAGATGATTTTTCGCATGATTTCAGACCATTGGTGTATGTGATAGACGATTGGTTCAAGAATCGGAAATTGGGGATTCTTTTTGAGGGAAAAGTCGGTAATGGTAAATTAATGGTTTGTAGTGTGGATTTGGATACGAACTTGAATAAACGATTGTCCACCGCTCAGTTTAAGCGGAGTATTCTAGAGTATATGGCCTCTGATCAGTTCAATCCTGAAAAAGAGATTGAGCCAAGTTTAATTGAAGAGTTACTTACTAAATAAAATTATATTATGAGAAGATTCGCATTATTTGCAGCTTTGTTATTTGGCATGTCAGGTGTTTTCGCTCAGAAGGAATCTGTCTCTTTGAGTGGTGTTTGGCAGTTTAAGGTGGATCCGGAGGACAAAGGTGTTTCTGAAAAATGGTATAAAAGTGATTTAGAAGAAAAAGTAACGCTTCCTGGTTCTATGAACACAAACGGAAAAGGAGATCTTGTGACGGAGTCTACTCCTTGGACAGGTTCTATGTGGAATCGAGCTTGGTATGAGACTCCGATGTACGCTAAGTACCGGGATCCCAAAGACACGAAAGTGGTTTTCTGGTTATCTCCGAATAAATATTATGCTGGGGCGGCATGGTATCAAAAGCGGGTGACTATCCCGACTGATTGGGAGCAAAAAGAGATCTCGCTTATTTTGGAACGTTGTCATTGGGTGACTACGCTATGGGTAGATGGAAAACAGATTGGCTCGGAGAATTCGTTATCTATCCCTCATCGTTATGTGCTTCCGGCCTTGAAACCGGGTGAACATACATTCACGCTTCGAGTAGATAATAAGGTCCGGGATATTAATCCTGGACCGGATGCTCACAGTGTGTCAGATAATACGCAAAGCAATTGGAACGGCATAGTTGGAAAGATCGCATTGGAGGCAAGGCCGAAGGCTTATATCTCGTCTGTCCGTATCATACCAGACGTGAAAAAGAAGGAGATCTTGGCTGAGATCCATATACAAAATGCGAATAAGCGTGGATTGGATGGTGAGCTTGATCTGCAGGTACAGCCTTTATTTGATGCGGCGCAGAGCTTGCCTTCCGTTATGAGGGAATGCAAACTGAAGAAGGGAGAGAACATCGTCCATGTTTCTTATTCGATGGGAGATGACCCTGCGTTATGGGATGAATTCTTTCCTTATCTGTATAAGCTGAAGGTCCAGTTGAATACGAAGCTTGGGGAAAATGAGGTTGTTGAGCAGTTTGGTATGCGAGAGTTGGCAACAAAAGGTACGCAGATTACGATCAATGATCGTCCTGTCTTTTTCAGAGGAACATTGGAGTGTTGTATCTTTCCTGAGACAGGTTTCCCCGCCATGAATGAGGCTGAATGGGAACGAATCATGAGGACTTGCCGTGCGCATGGACTGAATCATCTTCGTTTTCATTCTTGGTGTCCACCGGAAGCGGCTTTCAATGTGGCAGACCGACTTGGTTTCTATTTATATGTAGAGTGTGGGGCATGGGCCCGGGTAGGTGATGGTGATCCTATCGATTCGTTCGTGATGGAAGAGAGTGAGCGCATTGTAAGAGAGTATGCGAATCATCCCTCGTTTTGCTTGTTTTCTTATGGAAATGAGCCGAGCGGAGATCAACATCAACGATACTTGACAGACTTTGTTAATCATTGGAAGGCGAAAGATCGGCGCTTCCTTTGCACGACGGCAGCTGGCTGGCCCTCTATCTCGGAAAATGATTGGCATTGTGTACCGGCACCTCGTATCCAAGGATGGGGTGAGGGTATCAAGAGTATTATCAATAGCTCGAAGCCGAGTAGTAGTTATGATTGGACTTCAAGAATCTCCAAAACGTGTCCGACAATCAGTCATGAGATCGGTCAATGGTGCGTATATCCGGACTTGAAAGAACGAAGTCAATATACAGGTGTACTGAAAGCGAAAAATTTTGATATATTCGAGGATCGTCTGCGAGAGAATGGTTTATTGTCGTTGGCAGATAGTTTCTTGTTGTCATCAGGTAAATTGCAGACGCTTTGTTATAAGGCCGATATTGAGGCCGCATTGCGTACGAAGGGGTTTGGTGGTTTTCAATTGTTGGATTTGCATGACTTTCCGGGGCAGGGAACTGCGCTTGTAGGCGTACTGAATCCTTTCTGGCGCTCTAAAGGTTATGTAACTTCTCGGGAGTTTAGCGAATTTTGTAATGACGTGGTACCTTTAGCACGCATGGATCGGTTTATCTTGAATAGTGGTGAGACTTTGCAAGCCTCTATTGAGATTGCTCAATATTCGGCGTTTGACTTGTCGAATGTTCGTACGACGTGGAAGTTAGTGGCACAAGATGGCTCTTTGTATCACTCCGGCTCATTCGATTCTCTGACGGTTCCGACTGGTACCTTGATGAAGGTGGGAGATATCTGTCAAAAGATGGAGGTTGAGGAACCTACTCGTTTCACACTGGAAGTAACTTTGGGCAATTACCGGAATAAGTGGCACGTTTGGGTTTATCCAAACCATCAAGAAGACGTTGCAGACGTGCGAATATCAGATCGTTTAGATCAGGCTGCTCTTGACGTGCTGGATAAGGGGGGGAAGCTGTTGTTGACCCCGAGGTTTGGTGCATTACGTAATGAAGGGGCTGACTCCGTAGTCGTGGGTTTCTCTTCCATTTTCTGGAATACCTTGTGGACTAATAATCAAGCTCCGCATACGCTCGGTATCTTGTGCGATCCGGAACATCCCGCATTGTCGTTATTCCCGACGGATTATCATAGCGATTATCAGTGGCAAGATGCGATGTCGCACTGTGGTGTCATTCCTCTAAAGAAGCTCAGTCCTTCCATACAGCCAATCGTTCGTATTATTGATGATTGGTTTACTGCGAGATCATTCGGCATGATCGTTGAGATGAAGGTTGGAAATGGTAAATTATTGATGTGTAGTGCTGACTTGTTGACCGATGTGAATCAACGTTTAGAGGCTCGCCAACTTATGAACAGTTTGTTGCGTTATATGAAGAGCGATCACTTTAATCCGATTCAGGAGGTTGATGTGGACGCTATCCGAGGATTATTCAAGAAGTAGCGGTCTAATGTTTTTTTGATTGAGTAGGAGCTGTGTCGTGTTGTTTGATTTAGCTCCTGCTATGCAAGTTTCCGGTAACAGAAAATGCCCTCCACTGAAAAAGCAGAATTTGAAGAAGATGCACGTAAGGTGGAAGAGAAGAAGGCAAGAAGCGTAAAGGTCAGGAAGAAGCCTGTTTGCAAGCTTTTTCGTAAAAAACGTACACCACAAGGTAATTCTTTGTGACAATCGGAATGTAGGCATTGAACTATTGATAGTTACGGAATGTCATATTTATGAGAAAAGCCTTTGAGAATGTGCGTCTCAAAGGCTTTTTATTCGGCTTGGATGGTTTTATCCTAATGGCTCGAAAGGCAATACTGTCTCTTTACGATAGCCGGTACCGTTGAAAGTGGCGATTAGCTCTCCGTTCTCGTTGCTGATCCGGACCTCGCAATTCGCCAGTCTTTTATGGCTGAACGCCTCCTTTGCTTCCGCATATAGATAACCCTTGCTCTCGGCCTTAAAGAAATTGATACTGGAGGTGATGGAGAGCGTGAGGCGTGCGTGGCTGTTGGTAGCGGCGGCGAAAGCCAAGTCCGCTAAGGTGAAGATAGCCCCTCCCTGGCATACGCCCCCGCCGTTCAGGTGCTCCGGCTTGATAGGCATACGCGCCTTGGCGTAGCCGTTGCCAGTCTCCAACAATTCTACGCCCGCCAACAGGGCGAACTTATCGCCTTGAAGAAACTCTTCGATCGTCATAATTTAATAATGTATTAATTGAATGAATATGCTAATAGGGGACGCAGAATCTGCGGACTCATCGCCTTATCGATTAATTACTGAGCTTCCATTCCGCTCCATCCTTGGTATCCTTGATCTCGAATCCCATAGCGGTTAATTCGTTACGGATTTTATCGGAAGTCGCCCAGTCTTTGTTTGCCTTGGCTTGCTGGCGGATGGACAGCAATAAATCCACGGCTTTACCAAACGCCTCGTAATGGTTGCCGCTGGCGGAAGCCTCGTCTTTCATACCTAGGATGTCGAACAAGAACAAGTGGAATACCTCTTGTAATTCTTTCAGGTCCTCCTCGGTTATGGTAGCCTTACCGTCTTTTACGGAATTGATCGCACGGGCGGCATCGAATAGATGAGAAATCACGATCGGTGAGTTCAAATCGTCATTCATGGCCTCAAAACATTTCTCACGAAGACCTTTCGTGTCTACAGTAGAGGTAGCGGACGGTTTCAACTTCATCAAATGTCCGTATGCCTCCATCAAGCGTGACAAGCCCTTCTCGGCAGCTTGCAAAGCCTCATTGCTGAAATCAACCGTGCTGCGGTAATGCGCTTGCAGGATGAAGAAACGGATCGTCATGGCGGAGTACGCCTGTTGCAAGGAGGCGTGATCGCCCGTGAAGAATTGATCCAGCGTGATGAAATTGCCCAGCGACTTACCCATCTTCTGCCCGTTGATGGTGATCATATTGTTGTGCATCC
>ENA-OQCB01000467-OQCB01000467.1-human-gut-metagenome-genome-assembly--contig:-NODE-467-length-18930-cov-5.049620_pt1 | contig 18930 bp, 10 predicted proteins | sample MGYA00242493_ERZ504568 | MGnify/ENA primary metagenome ERZ504568 (study PRJEB26092, sample SAMD00036229) | human gut metagenome | host: Homo sapiens | study: EMG produced TPA metagenomics assembly of...
GAACCCGGTGAACTGAAACATCTAAGTAACCGGAGGAAGAGAAAGAAACATCGATTCCCAAAGTAGCGGCGAGCGAAATGGGAAGAGCCCAAACCAGCGTGCGTGCATGCTGGGGTTAAGGACTGCGGGACGTGAACCGATAATGGGAGCGATGTGGTTTGTATATGCGCTTTTGTTTGCCTTGTGTGGATATAGTATTGTTGATTTATATTGTTAATAAATGCAAATGGGGGGGGTACATCGTTCCGCTTATATTATTGGCATTGAAAATCGCTTCTTGTGTAGCTACTAATGTATATGGAATTACGATACCACGGTTCAGCAATGCCGTATCGGTCATGTTACTTATATATTGGACAACAACTGAACGGGCGATTGAAAGTGAAGTTTGACAATCCTTACTTATTCGTGGCAGCCGTATTGGTGGTATATGAATCTTCTTTATTGATAGGTCCGGTAGGATTGAACCACAATAGTTACAAAGACGTATTACAACTTACGGTGGGAAGCACATCTGCGCTTTATGCCGTTTGTTTCATTTCGAAAAAACTGGAGAAGTGGCGTATCGGGAAAGTGTTGGAAGTGTGTGGCAGGGAATCTTTTTACATCATGGGACTACACATCGTGAGGTTCAAACTTTGCACTATGTCGCTGATGGCTTTGGGCATTATTGAGGGTGGATTGGAAAATCTGATGACACCTCATTTATGTATTCCTGCTGATTGTCTATACGTTGTGCGGTTTGTTCTTTCCTGTCGCTTTTTATGTTTGTATTTCAGAAAATTGAAATCAATTAGTGTTGCAAATATGCAATTGTGCTAACCAATTATAGAACATCCGATATATCGAGTAATTGGGCAATTGAATTGTAATGAATAAAACTATAGTTCAAATGTTAACTTTTACTAATTTCTAACATTATATTTCCATACTTTTATGAATATCAAGATTTTGGTGGTAGCTCACAAACAGTGTGAGATACCAAAGGATGACGTGTACCTACCCATACAGGTGGGCAAGGTCTTGCATCCGGATTTGAACCTAGGTTATCAACCCGATAATGACGGGGAGAATATCTCGGAAAAGAATCCTTATTATAGTGAATTGACTGCTATCTATTGGGCATGGAAGAATCTGAAAGCCGATTATATCGGGTTGGTGCATTACCGCAGATACCTCGGAATGAAACACAGAAAAGATAAGTGGCAATGTCTGCTGACAAAGGAGGAAGCCCAAACGCTATGCAAAGAACATGACATCATATTGCCACAGAAGCGGAGATACTATATAGAGTCGCTATGGTCGCATTACGAGCACACACATGATATTTCACATTTGGAAAAGACAAAAGCGATTATCGCAAAAGACTATCCGGAATACCTGCCTGCTTTCAACGAAGTGATGAAAAGAACTTGGGGACACATGTTCAACATGTTCATCATGAAAAAGAGTTATGCGGATGAGTATTGCGCTTGGCTGTTTGACATTCTATTTAAAGTAGAAAAAACAGATAGATTTCTCCTCCTTGTCTGCCTTTGACGCCCGTCTGTTTGGCAGAATCAGTGAACTACTGCTTGATGTATGGATAGAGACCAAGGGGTATTCACATAAGGAGATAAAGATGATACAGATGGGAAACGAGAACTGGCCTCAAAAGATTAAATATTTTTTAGCAGCTAAATTCTTTGGCAAGAAGTATACGCAGAGTCGATAAAACTATAAAATAAAAAAACACATTAAATTTAAGTATTATTCATGCAACATTACGATTACCTAATAGTAGGCGCAGGCCTGTTCGGCTCTGTCTTTGCCTACAAAGCCAAGGAACAGGGCAAGAAATGTCTGGTGGTTGACCGCCGTCCACACTTGGGTGGGAATCTTTATTGTGAAGATGTGGAAGGCATCCATGTGCATAAGTACGGGGCGCACATCTTCCATACATCTGATAAGAAGGTGTGGGACTTTGTCAACTCGATTGTGGAGTTCAACCGCTACACCAACTCACCCGTGGCAAACTACAAGGGCAAGCTCTACAACCTGCCGTTCAACATGAACACGTTCTACCAGATGTGGGGCGTGACCACCCCTGCCGAAGCCAAGGCGAAGATAGAGGAGCAGAAGGCAGAAGCCATTGCGCGTATGAAAGCGGACGGTGTAAGCGAGCCACGCAACTTGGAAGAACAGGCGCAAACGCTTATCGGCAAGGACATTTACGAGAAACTGATAAAAGGCTATACCGAGAAGCAATGGGGACGGAAATGTACGGAGCTTCCGGCTTTCATCATCAAGAGGTTGCCGATACGTCTAGTGTTTGACAACAACTATTTTAACGATAAGTACCAAGGTATTCCCATCGGCGGATACAATGTGCTGATAGATCGTTTATTGGAAGGTGCGGACATCCGTTTGGACTGTGATTTCTTTGCACATCGAGAGGAACTGGAGGCTTTGGCGGACACGGTGGTGTTTACCGGTGCCATTGACGAATATTATGGATACAGGTTCGGCAAACTGGAATACCGCACGGTGCGTTTTGAGACGGAAACAGTAGACACTCCGAACTATCAAGGCAATGCGGTGGTAAACTACACGGAACGGGAAGTACCTTACACACGTGTCATCGAACACAAGCATTTCGAGATGTTCGGCGCGGAAGTGGATAATTGTCCGAAGACGGTCATATCACGCGAATACAGCTCGGAATGGACTGAAGGCAGCGAAACCTATTATCCGGTGAATAACGAAAAGAACAATGCGCTTTATCTAAGATATAAAGAACTAGCAGACAAGGATACGAATGTCATCTTCGGCGGAAGGTTGGCTGAATATAAATACTATGACATGCATCATATCGTAGAAAAAGTATTGAATCTGTTTTAATTTGTAAAAATGCAATTCTGAAAGTCAATAATGTATGAAAAAGATCAAAATTCTGAAGACTTTCCATGAAATATTTTATTCGTTTATTATATTGTGCTGTTTGGTAACTAATATGTTGGGTCAGCATACCTACGGCACATCAGGGCTACTTTATTCTCCTACAGCCGAAATGCAGAAAGACAAGACTGTCATGATTGGTGGCAGCATGATAGACCACAATATTTATCGTGATGCCTATTGGAATGCCCATGATGAGTATAATCCTTATACTTATAACTACTATCTGAACATTACGCTGTTTCCATGGTTGGAAATAGCTTATACCTGTACACTGGTAAAAGGCATTCATGGCAGCAATTACTGGCCGCAGCAGACTTGGGGCAAATTTACCAATCAAGACCGTTCGTTTCATGGGCGCTTGCGTCTGTGGAAAGAAGGTTGGTGGCAGCAATGGACACCACAAATCGTGCTGGGAGCGAATGATCCGGGTAGTCACGAGAGTGCAGGCGGCGGTGACCTTACATTTCAAGATGTAGGAGAAAGCACCAATCATCTGACCCGTTTCTATGTAGCTGCTACCAAGCATTTTACTTTTGAGAAATGGGGAACATTGGGTTTACACGCTTCAGTCATCCAGTTTGACGGTTTGGATTTTGACAACGAACATGGCGTGACGGTAGGCATAAATTACCGTTTCAACCGTACTGAAGATGATTTTTGGAATAAAGCGTTGAACGGACTAAATCTGATGGGAGAATATTATGATGGTGTGTGGAATGTGGGGGCGAACTATTCGGTGTGGAAAGACCGGATTAATGTAGTGGCAGCATTGTATGACGGACAGTATTGGTCGGTGGGGATGTATTTCAAAGTGTGCTTGAAGTAAATGAATAACTGTACAATTAAACAAGTACCCGACTTGCTAAACGGGTGGCGAAATCCGAAAAGCCAACGAGTAGGAGCGATTTAAATAATTTCAAATTATGGAATACCCAGTAACATTTAATGGAGTAGTTCTGAGTGACTCTGTTATGGCCGATGTAACTGTGAGTTGTACAAACAATGTACAAAGAGCTGACATCTTGTTTTACAGCCCTGTTGGAAATATCGGGTCAATTACGTTGACACCGATGCAACCCCAAGCGAGTGAAAAGGAATTTTATGCAGGCAATCAAAAGCTGCATATCAACAAGATAACCTTTTCAGCCGCATTTGGAGTTGCCAAAGGCCAAATTATCTGTGAGGGCTACGCTACGGATCAGAACGGCAATGACCCCGCCCAGTTCAACTTCCAACTGGCACAATGGGGATAAGCTAGTGTCGTTTTGACGAGGAATATCGTTGAGGAGCAATCCCCATCGGTATTCCTTTGAATTAAAGAGAATTGTATAAATTGGGAACAATCAGACATCTTACTTATTTTCTGCTGCTATCCTTGATGTTGCTTTCAACAGGATGCAACAAATCCGAGGATGAAGACATCATCGGATGGGGGTCTGCGCAGAAACATGCAACTTCCTATTACGGGGATTTGTCCATTACAACAATTCTCTATAATTCCAATTTATCTGTCCTTTGTTTGATGTCGTTATCTGGCGTGGAAGTTGGGGCACAAGTTCTAATTCCCAGCCAAAACACGTATAATTTTGATTTGCAACTTGCGAATTGTTATGCACACGGCGCATTGACATTCTCCCCTGGAAATGCCCAACAATTGTCTAAGGTTAGCGGTGATTTTGAATATTCCTCTGCAGACAACAACCAGTCATTCGTGTTTAAGGGGGATATCATCTACTGGTTTACTGATGTGGAAACCAGAAATAGTACATATGGAGACATAATCATAATACGAGATACGTCATGGATAAATTGATTTACCAACGGTCAGATGAACAAAGATTGTACATAGCGACATCAGCAGATTCTTTTTGGACAGCTTTCCTTCCTGTCGCTTCACCTGCAGAAGATGTTGATAGCATTTGTTTGGGAGATACGCCCAAATATGCAGGGTTTTACTTGTTTGGAAATAAAAAGCCTTCTGACTATTCGAATTTATCAACTAAATTGCAATCCTTCCTATTTCCTTTAAAACCATTGCAATGGGGCGGTATTGTCTGGATAAAAGACGTGGAGAGTGATATGGATGAGCGGAATGTCGTACTCATGCAATTGCAGAAGTCCGGTGAAGAGTTCGTGCTTCTGTCATCATTTAGTATGAATGTTGGAAATAGTTTTGCAACATTGGCGATAAGTGCTTCCGGCGTTATGTCGATTAAACTTGACTGCAAAGACAATCGCTTCCTTTTTTCTTGGTCTAACATTCCGAACGCCATCAGGCTTACAACAAACCATAACGACAGTGTGACCGCATACAGTAAACTGGAGATTGCCGCATGTGGAATATTGGCGGGGGGCATCCGTTTTTTAGCAGACAGCGTTCCAAACAGATTTTTCTCCACACTCGATACCAGCATCAAATTCTTCTTTCAAGATATAAAGGGAAACAGTCAAGAAATTAGCAGTCCGCCGTTTTATGATCCGAGGAACGAAATCCTAAAACTCCAAATCAGCATACATCCGCTTGACTTGTTAAATGAAAACTCCATTAACACTTATATTGCATTTCTTGGAATCAGCCAGAAAGGAGGAGAAGAAAAGCCTGCCGTTTTAAGCTCATGTTACCGATCAGACTACGGTACTCTCATTAACTTAGTGCCTGAGCCAAACCTCGTCTCATACGGAGGATATGAAAATATACCCAATGTGTTTAGCCCTATAATCGTTTTCAGCGAGCGCAAAAAGAAGTATGTGGAAGCCAGCTGGTACACTGTTCCTTCAGGTAATTTCAGGATGACGGTAGAGTATGACAAGAAAGAGGGCTTGAATAAGGACAGACGAGTCAGACTGATGTGCGGAATGTCAGGAACAGAGACTTTCAGCATCAATGTCGGGAATACATCATCTGGAGGAGACTACATGGTATTCAAACCGGGATGTCCAGCCCATATTCCTCAATTCCCCATTGATACCGATTGTAACAAGGTTGGAGACAATGTTTCCATAAAAGAATTGGATGATACCTATCTGACAGTTTGGACCGGCTTCTCGAAAGGCGAAGAAACCGCAGCACCCATTATATATAATTCCCAACCCAAAGGAAATCCGTTGTTTTTGGCTTCGGCAAACAATGGAAGCAGTAAAGCGGATGTTTGTTTCATGGATTTTTACCCTACTAATTCAGGCGAATTGGACAAGGTCCGTGGTGACTTATTCTTCCCTTTATTCACGTATTGTGAAAAAACGGTTGCACCCGTTGGCATTTACCTGTCGGATTTTGAAAACCAAATCATGCTTCCGTCCCGGAAATTGCAAATAGATAATGCATTGAAAGAACAGGCTACCCAGCGGATGAATACGCGCAGGGAATTGCGGAGTGAGGGAAATGTTACATTGGCCAATTCTGTTACACCTCAAGGATTCCTCGTACAGGTTGACGAAGCAACAGGCACTTGGGAAAATGTACAGCTGACAAGCAACCGTTACAAGGATACAGATGGAATATCATCTTCTGAATATACTCTTGAGTTTCAAGATCTGACCGCAGATTTACAGAGAGCCTTGCAAACAGACCAACTATTCCTTGTCGTTTCTTTCGACAAAAATAACGTCTTGGGGAAATTCAAAAACGAAATGCAGCTGGACGGATGGCCATTCATTATTGACATTCCTCAGACGGCAGGGCTTCATGACGGACAGTATGAAAATGTGTTGATATTTAAATACTGTGATAAGGCATTGTCAGAATGTGTGGGCAATATTCAGTTTTGGACATATCCGGAGGTGTTCAACGATACTGATTTGAACGGACTACCCAATCTGTCAAGCTGGTTGTCTGAGTACATTGAAGACGGCATAAACAAATTTGAAAAACAAGGGGACATTGATTACTATAAATTTTGGAGCATAGTTACAGACCCTTCATGGAAAGGCTTGATAGCCTTGAAAGTGAACATTTCCTTGACGACTTTTCCAGCAGAATTGCAAGGTCTGTTGGCCGGCATCAACCTTAATGAATTTTATGTCCATCATTTTGGTATAGACGCAAGCACGGTCAAGCAAGCAAACGGGAATGTCGCGATGTCGCCCAACAGTTCCATGTTTGCCATGATAGATTACGAAGATGAAGCGTTCCGCATGACAGGTGGAGACATAGAAAGATACAAGTCGGAAGCGGCGATTAACACAAATGTTGACTATGAGTTTAAGGTTCTCCTGCTGAAAGTCATGTTTGCAAATTCTCGTATAACTGACTACCACAGCTATATAGCTTTGACTGTGAACCGCTTGTTTGGAGAAAGGGTTAATGCCGACCGGGAAAACTTACTTGTACTGAACGGCTCCTACGAAAGTCAAGATGGGATACCCTCCTATACATTCAGTGTGGAAGGTGACAACCTTATGAAACCAGACAGTCAGACTGTTCACAATGTGGAAATAACCAAGGCTGGTTTCGTGACCTCGGTCTCTGTTGACAAGAAAAACGCAGGGATGGTCGAATCTGCTTTCTCTCTATTTGGTTTTATTGATTTCCATGCTTTGGAAGGCTTTGATATGTTTTCTTTCGGCAACGAAGGTGAAGAGTCTGGAAATCAGTGCGGACTTGCATTTTCCAACATACAGATTACATTGCGTTTTCCTTTGGAGGACCCTGTACAACAAATATATGGTTTTGCCACAGAGCAAGCCTCATTTGACATGGAAGCTTCTTATGTGCGAAAAAAAGCTTGTATAATCATTTTCCGCTTCAGATTACTGGTTTTGTGGCCGGTACACCTGATGACACGCCGTCCAGCCGTGGCTTTTTGGATGTGGAACTTACATCTTTGGCACATCAACAGCCTATTTCGGACTATTGGCATGGGCTGGTTTTCAAATTAGATATGGGTTCGTTAGGGGCATTGGCAAACAACGCCGGTTTTGACGCCCAGCTCATTGTGGCATGGAATGCCGGAGGAACAGGAGCAGCTGCCTATCTGAAACTGCCAGGTGTGAATGCGCAGGCACCGGCACTGAACTTGCAGGGCGTGTTAAGGTTGGATTTAAAAAACATCCGCCTATGTATGGCGGACGATGGTGTCTCGTATTTGATGAAGCTGGACGACATTGCATTGAACTTCCTTGGCCTGAGCTTTCCAAACAAAGGGAAAGTCGGACTTTTCCTGTTTGGTAACCCTTCGGGAGAAGAAACATCGGAAAGTAGTCTTGGCTGGTACGGAGGCTACAAAAAGAAATAAGCATCCATTTAATTTTTAAAACTTTATACTCATGGGACGGGAGATATTTGACAAACTATATAAGACTTTGACAGAGAAATATGCCAAAGACAATGAACTTCTGAATATAAAATCCAAGATTTTCTCAGTAATCAGAGCGAAATCAGAATGTATGTGGAAGATTCGCCCAATTTCGGTCATCAATCCTCAACTTTACATGTGATGAGAAGATTGATTGACATGGGATTTGTTAAGGGCACAATAAGCATTGTATGTGCCAATATAAATGTTGTCAATACTCTTTCCTACCTATTACCTAAGATACAAAATAATAAAGAACAGCAGTCTTTTTCATTAGACGGACATCCGCAAATTAAGATAGAAGTTCTAACTATTGATAATCTTAATTGCCGTAGCGACATTCTATTAGGTATCACTGGTGGTTTCGATAACAATGATTATGAAGCACTACAAAATCCACCTCTCACATTGAAAGTAAAACACTTCATAGTTCTTCAGCCATACAGGTGGGATTATCTTTTACCGGATTCCGGTTATTCCCAAATACAGTGGAGCGAGGACGATTCAAAATCATTAATACCCCCACTTAAGTATGTAAATCTTGTTGAAAATATTAAAGGTTTTATTGACAAAGCTTACTATTATAAACGGCAAGGAGATAATTTTCCTGAAAAACAGGACGAATGGGATGAAAACCAATATAAAGTTCTTGAAAAAATTGTATCAGACAGTGCGGTCTCCATATGTGTAACCTATGGGATGAACGGGAAAAACAATCTGCCAGCCTTTTCTCTGGATATGTTAATAAAACATTTCCGCAATCATCATGGAAAGCAATCTAAGCAAAGAGAAAAAGAATATCGTCATTTCTTTTTCTGATATAGATAAGAGTGTGTATACCGCTTTGAAACAGAAACTTGATGGGCAGACCGATAATCCATTTGGCATCTATTGTAAATCTAAGAATTTAAAATGTAAAATTGAGTACATAATAAAGCCGGATGTACAAGAGTTCAATTCAAAATTAAAATCTATTCAAGCGGGAAATGTGCTAATTGTAGAAATAGGGACTGTTCCACAGCCGTTATTCAACTATGTTTTTTGCAAATCTACTTTTCCACCTGTATTCGAGGGACAAGGAACTGCAAATCTCGCGCTTTCTTCCGAATATCCATTTTTGCAAATGGCAAGGACAACAACTCGAGAAAGAATCACATCAGTCTATCCATCCTTTGGCATGTGTGCCTCCTCTTCGCCATATAAGAATAAATATTTCGATGCAATTATTATGCAACAAATAGCTAATAATATTTGCATAAATGTGTCATCCAACGAATGGCAGGCTTATAAACTCCAACGTGTAGCCAATTTCATTAACAAAGTTCATGACGAATCATCCATATATTACAATTATTTCAAGGAAATAATAGAATATTATACCAATGAGGCAAATGACAAGCTGATTTCAGCTTTGAATTTTTATCTTGCAAATCCTAATAAATTTACAGTTCCAAAGAAGTCTACCGAACTATTATTGAATCATAGTACAGAAATAGAAAGTCTGTACATGAAAATTTGTAGGTATATACAAGACGGCAGCATAGAACTTACTACCGTCGACTTGGGGCTGAATGCCATCCCAAGTTTTTATAAGGACTGGATGGGATATTTCCTGATAAAGCAGGCTTATGCAGAGTTGTCGGATGATAAGGGAATGGTGGCCTTGACAGGCGTTTCAGATTGTTTCGGCGAGGATAATACCGGTGTTCGGTTGGAATTTACAGCCCCCAACGAACATATACTGTCCAAACTTACCGCTACCCTGAATGGGGATAGCATCCCATTGGAAGGTGTGGACTGGTTTCAGCTGGAACATCCGGAAATAGAAGTGATAGTAGGGGAAGACCTGTATCCGCCTGTATCGGGACGTATAAGCGGCATCGTTCCAATCGGTGCAGACCTGAAGTTGACCATTGAACTACCCTTAACGGGAGGACAATGGGTGTTAAAGGGCGATTTCCAGAAGGAAAGGATTGGCATAGCCTATTTCACCCAGCTTGTGGGAGGGGTGAATCTTGCCGATAATTTGCCACAACCTTTCCGCACATTTGCCGACCTTGGCGTACAGTCCATAGACATTGCATACGATACGGACTGTAAGTCAATAGATTTTATTGTAATGGATATTTGCACAAGTCCGTCGGATAAATGGCAATTGCTTCCCGGCCTGCAAGTGTCTGACATCGGCCTTACCTGTACCGTCAGTAATCCTGGCGGCAAAGACAGGACGGCTTCTTACCTTATCCACGGGAACTTCAGCATAGGTAAAGAAAGCCAGAACAAGCTGTCTGTTGAAGCTGCAGTCCCCGATTTCCATGCCACCGTTTCCCTTGTGGAAGGAACGATAAGCACCGGCGACTTGTTTACCCTGTTCTGGAGTGACGCTTCGTTGGACCTGAAATCTGAAATACCATACTTCCTGATGGATATTGACCCGTCCAATGAAAACTACAATCTGCAGTGTGGCATCGAATCCGACTGGACTTTCTTTACCTTGCCAAATCCCAAGGTTGCCTTCACTATGACCGGGGTTGCGGTATCTGTTTGTGGGCAGCAGGGACATACTTCCGGGAAGATTTCTGGTTCACTCCACATCGGGGAAAAGTCTGAAGATGGCAACAAGGGCGTGGACATCAATCTGGTGGCCGGATACGCGCAGCAAACATGGAGCATAGAAGGAGGTACGGGAAAAGACCAGAAGATATCGCTTATAGACATCGCATATACATTCTTGAAACCTTTCGGCGTAGGCAACATTCCGCAATGGGTCAGCAACAGCGGCATGGCGCTGGAAGTGAAGAACCTTTATTTCAAGGCTGGACTTCCAGACCGAGACACGGGCAAAGAGAATTCATACGTTGTTGCCGGAGAAGCGGAATGGAATTTGAATCATGCCGGTTTCTCTTTGGCATTAGCCGCAGCGGTGGATATCAGGTTCGGTGGTCAACAGGTTACTGGAAAGGTTGTTGGCGACATTGACCTTTTGGGGCTGGACTTTGAGATTGGATACCTGTTCGGAGAAAAAGACACGGAATTGTATTTGCAGTGGGAAGGCATAAGGGCTGAGTGCAAGCCGGATGCCCAACAGTACATATTGAATGTGGAGGATATGTCATTAGGGATTCTCCTATCCAAACTGATGTCAAGCATCATCACGGATTTTGAATTGCCAGCCCCATGGAACTTCTTAAACGATATAAGCCTGAAGAACTTCCAGCTTGTCATAGATAAGAAAAACGAACAGCTTACGTTAGCTTATGAAATAGGCTTGGACCTGGGCTTTATTAAAATCAGCAAAATCAACTTGACCAAGGACAATACGGGCGTATATCTTGGATTTGACGGCTCATTCCTCGGCATGAAGATAAAAGACGGCAATGAGTCCACACAGGCTCTTGCCGGAAAAGGAAGCAATGTGCAGGACATGCCAACCGTGCCAGGCGAGGGAGAAGCATTCGACCTCAGGCTCTTCGTGATGGGGCAGCATGTCACTCCGGCAGGGAAGAAAGACTTTACGTCTGTAGAAGATGCAATCAATGCCCTAGAATTGGCATTCACAGACCCCAATGATACCCCCGATGCCATACCTATAGGCACAAGCGGCACAGGAATGATATTCAGTCCGGAATCTAACTGGCTGACAGGCGCAGATTTCACCGTGGCAAAGTTCTACCGTGTGGCACTTGTTTTCAACGACCCGGATCTGTATGGATTGAGTATGACGGTTTCAGACCATGCACAATGCCTAAAAAACCTTCAGTTCTCCGTCCTGTATAAGAAAATAAATGACACTACAGGGGTCTATCAAACAGTGGTGCAGCTGCCAGACCGCCTAAGGTATCTTAAATTGGGCGCGGTCTCCCTGACCCTTCCCAACTTCGGCATTCAAGTATATACCAACGGTGACTTTTATTTCGACTTCGGCTGGCCGGACAGCATTGCAGATTTTTCAAGATGTTTTACTTTACAGATTGCTCCTTATGTCGGCAGCGGCGGATTCTATTTCGCTTCGTTGTCAAGTGAAACCGCAACGAATCTGCCAGCCGTATCCCACGGCACATTCTCGCCGGTGATTGAAGCAGGCATAGCATTGTCCTTCGGTATCGGGAAAAGCATTGACGGAGGCATCTTCAAGGCCGAGCTATACCTTACTATTGTCGGTATGCTTGAAGGGACATACGCAGTATTCAACACGGCAAAGGGATTGCCTGCCTATTCGGGCATGACTGACACCTATTACAGGTTTGCCGGAACGCTTTCATTGGTCGGAAAAATCTCGTGTGAAATCAATTTAGCCATCATATCAGCTTCATTGGAAACTACCGCATATGTTTTGGTAAGTATCGTGTTTGAAGCCTATAAAGCGGTTCCCTTATATTTCGAGGCCGGATTGAGCGTGAAACTGTCGGTCAAAATAAACCTCGGACTTTTCAAAATCCGCCTGAAACTGAGTTTCTCTGTAAGAATATCAGCTTCTCTCACACTTGGCTCGGACAATATGGAAGATTCACTGTGGTATAAAGTCGATCACTTAGACGGCCTGAATAATGGAATAGACAGACTGTTACCCTTGCAGGAAAAATTCTGTCCGATATGGAAGCCAATCTTTGCAGATGGCGAGACCTATAATCTGCTGTTGCACTTCGTGCCACAACTGACAACAACCGACACTTCGGATGCATCGAAAGACAAGGGCGTATGCAAATGTCCTTTATATGTCGGCATGCTGTATTTAGACCATCAGGAAGATGATTCAACCGGGCACTTCGGCATTCAAGCCTTGGCTTTGGGGTGCTTTTATTGGGCGATGGGTGCCATACTTGAAAGCAAGAATGAAAGCAAAAGGTTAACACTGGCATGGCTGAGGGAACAAGAGGTCACCATAGAGGAAATTAAGCGTTTGACTGAATATATGGGCCAGGGCGAGACTGATATTCCCTTCCGTTACGAAGATGAAAACGGGAACGATGTAAGGAACTTTATGAAAACCTTTTTCCATATACATATATCCTCGCCTGACCGGAGACAAGAAGAGGAACATGACGCTTCTGTATTCCCAATGATCCCGGACCTGGTATTGACAAAAACACTTAATGGTTCGGCAGAATCCATTTGTTTCAGAGACGGCCCTTTCCTTGTCGACTCAGATTACATACGAAAGGTGCATGACCTGTTCAATACGCTTAAAGCAACAGCTCCAGGAAACATGGAACAATCTGCAAGAAACATATCGGCAGACCAGCACGGGGTGAATGTATCCGACGGACAAAGCCTGTCTTCTTTTGTATTTGCAGACTATGTGGCATTGGTGGTAAAACAAGTTCTACAAACGGCATTAGAGTACATGTCAAGCCAAGAGTTGACAACCATGAATGTGGAAGAGTTGGCACAGCATGCCATAAAGGGAGGAGACGCTTCACAAGGCAAGGCATCGGAAATCGGCGCAATGGCTTCGCGGTTCTTACTTCATGGTTTGCGGTTGCCTGTACCGCCTGGAGATTCGCCTGCTGACACATCCCCATTGTATGCGCTCACAGGCCAACAATGGGAAATACCCATGAGACATGGGGAAGATCAATATGAATATTCGGTCTCACTAAGGAGGAAGGACGAAGAAAGGGAATGGATTGCCATCGGGTTAAACGGGGACGGGCTGCTCATTGATATAAACAACGAACTGATAGACAGGAATGAACAGATAGCCGATGTGCTATTTGAACCTTCGGTCATGGAAGGTTATCCCAAAGCCATCACCAACATAAAGGTTATCCCACAAAGTTTTTCCATGGGAAAGAACACATTCTGGGATTATCCGGGAACACTATTTGATACGGAGACAGATGGTGAGAAAAATACTTGCCTGTATGTATGGAAGCTGCCACTTGCTTTCAAGTCCTTATTGGAAGAAAATCAAGGTAGAAAAATGAATTTCAACATTCAAACCATTACCCATGACAGTGAAAGGATAAATAAAGGAACGATAAAAAGGCTGAGGTGGGCGACCATGGTTACCATGAAAGTCCAAAGCATGGCTGTTTCTGAAACAGCATCAGGTTTATCTGCCAACGTGTATGTACTGTCGGGCACGGATGATGCCTCCACACATTTGTTAGAAGCTCTCTTACGCCATATCCAATTGAGAGGAGATGCCTCGTTCATAGAACAGATACGTATCCTCATGCGAACAGACCCTCTTTCGGGAAAGGAGAACTGGATTTCCAGAAGTGACGGAAACGTGAAGATGGCCATTGTGAAAACAAACATGTCGACCGAAACACATCCTGAGGCAAATGTGATTATGTCGATGGGAAATAGCTGTAACACGTTGAACACTACCGAAGAATTCCTCACTTTTTTGTGGGAATGCAGCGTTGTGCGTTCTGGTGGATTTTACTTTTATTATCAGGTAAAAGACAGCAATGAAGGGCTACCGGCATATTTATTTGACAAAGAAGGGATGGCATCCGTCCAAATTCTGGTAACCTATAAAGATTTTGTCCCCGAAATATTCTTAAACGGAGTGGTGACTGGTGACGACCTAGATTTCACCAAAACTTCTATCTATCTCCAGTCACCTGACATTACGATGGCTGTTCCTGTTGTACCGCAAGGATGCATAGGATATGAGCTGTTGAGGATTCCGACGCAAGAGCCGGACACATCACCAGCATCCATACTTCCAACCGAAGAAGAGGAGAAGGCATATTTGGAAAACCAATATAACCTGTTGGGGACATTGCTGCCCGGTTTGGCGGATTACCAAAATTACTTGCCGGCCAGTCCGCTACAACCGGATGACAGAAATGAAGAAGAGGACTTATGGCACTATTGCACAGTAATACCCTATTCCAAGATAAAAGGCATGGGAAGCTATGAACCAGCGCATCCGAATCCGTATATAGGTATAGGGGATAACGTTGAAATGAGGCTGCTGTGGCAGGATATGTTCGGCAATGCGATGGTGGGCAATCAAATGACGGTATCAATGCCATTGCTTTATACAGACACAATCATTGGCTTGTCTCAATGGCCGTCCGCGTCTTGTATGTATTTGTTCAGGAAAGATTCTAAAAGGCAATCTTCTTGCCTAGTTTTGAACTTTACCTTTGATTGCTCCCGTTATGAGGATGGTGAGGCTGGCAGATCCAACGCACTTGCTGATTTGAGTGTTTATATGAACTTGCTTTATCAATTGCAGACAGACGACATATCCATCACAATTCTTTCAACCATAGAAGGTACAGAAGAAGAAAAGGAAGGGTTCAAGAAATCTGTGGATGTCAATTCACTAATAAATGGCTTTATAACACCAGTCATTGACTACTTGTCCGGAAAGAGCCCAATACCTCCCGCAACTTTCACCTTAACAGAAACGGTGGAACAAGAACTTGTCGCAAGCTATTGTAATGTAATACCACTCTGTGTGCGATTGGCCATGAAAAGAGATAGGAATATAAGCCCAGATTTTGCGAATAGTCCCGGCGTGGCATCAGTCTCGACCGTCATACAACCTTCGCATAGCCTTGATGGCGGAATGCTGGGGTTTACCATTTTTGCACAAGAGTTTGAAGAAGCGTTTGCTAATGGAGACATTCAGGTGAAAATCGCTACATCTTCTGAGACATTGGGAGAGGGGAAAGACATTTGGATGGTCAGATTAGACGAAACAGGCAAGAACGGAATTAAGATTACCTATAATAGTGCCAATGCTTGTTACTTTTCGCCTCGTCCATTGTCAACTTCCCTTTTATCGTTTAGTGTACTGGTTTATCCTTACCAAAATGGAGAAACATATCCCGCAGGAAAGGAAACCATGAAGAAATACTCCTCGATTGATTTGGATGTGTGGGGAAGGCAATTCATGGAAGCCGTGGATGATTTCCTGTCTCCACAGAAAGCCGTCCCTGCCTTCCTGCTAGACAATGGCGAGTCATTGGCTGAAATCATAAACCTTAAGAAACAGGTCGCAAACGCTGTGTCCGGTACAGTGGACTATATTGTCAAACCCAATCAGGTTGAGAACACATGCCTTATGAATGCCAATGAAAAATGGCGGCAGGAAATGTTGAAAGAACTTTCTTCGGCATATAAGCTCACGGCAGCAGTACAAATACCGGTGGAAGTATGTTCTTCATGGGAACTTCCCAATATAGAACAGAAGCAAGCCATCAATGCCACGCCTAAATTCTATGGTAAAATGGCGGCAGACGAAACCGGCATGGGACAGAATTTCAAACTTTCCACTTCGAAATTGCCGTTAGGCAATGGGAAATCATGGCTGACCTATATGTTCGAATGCAAGGATACATCCAGTTCCCGCAATTGCAAGCTCGACAATATGCGTTTTGATATTACCCATTTGGAACAGGATATAAAAGGTATCGGTATCGGGAAATACACGTCTTCACTGTGGCTGTCTTTCATTTTGCCTTTGGACATCAAATTGCGGAACACTGGCGGCGTGACCATCCCATTCCATTGCGTGCCTATCCGATAGCCCGACTGTCACTTCACAAAAGGTCGTATACAAAGATAGCACAGATTTACAAGACGCACTTCATTGGGATTTCGCTTTTACCTATAAGAACTCTACATCAGCCCAAGATACAATAGGAGTCCAATTGGTGTTGAACACGCCCGGTAAAGATAAAGACACATTGAAAAAGAATGGTGAACCAGACTTGAGGCAGGCATTAGCCCAATTCATCGAGTCATATCCCAAAATCAGTGCCGATTTCACCACCTATCTGACAGGCTGTGATAAAGGCCACATTGACAAGGCTAAGAATGCAGTAAACGCATTTAAGGAAATCATGCAAGATGTCTGTGCCGCATGGAAAAAATGGAATCAGGTAGATACAACTCATGCGAGCAAACGGATACAGCAATCCGTCGTCGAGCCTATAAGCCTGAAGTACAAGGTAGTCGAAATGGAAAATGAATACGGTTCTTTATGCATTGAAGTGATTTCGGAAACCGGAAATGCATTAGATGTAATTCCTGAAATACAGATTACAGGATATAAAACCGTAGAAATTGCAAATAATAAAGTTGGGGTGCGTAAATTTACATATCAAGATGTAACGGGTATGCCACTTCCTTACACAAACAGAAATGCCGATCCGTCAAGAACTGCAATTGTTCCTGATTTGAATATTCTTGATATTCAGAATGCATGGGGAGGTGTACAAATTATACGCAATGAGGAACTTATACAAGACAATCATGGAGAATGGCTTGAGACAAACCGTCATTTCTTATACAAAACACCTGTAACCATGTTTTATGCAAAACAAATCCCTTTACTGCACAACAGCGAGATCATAGACCTTTCCAAACTAACAGAAGAAACCGCATCTATAGAGAAATGCATTGAAACCATGTATGATAATTTGTGTGAAAGCATGAAACTCCTCTCGGTAATGTCTGTAAAAATGGAGATAAATTATCGCTACCTTATTCCAAATACGAACATACAGGTGGCAGTACCTTTATTTCTAACCCTGCCTGTATGTTTAAATGTGAAAGATAAGGGAAGTAATTTTGCAAAAGTGTTGGCGGATAAACTTTCTCAAAAACTCATTGAAAGCGGGTTGCCAGAGGGATGGTTAGACTTTAAGTTGACCGTCTATTCTCAACTTGATGAAGACATTCCCATATTGCAACTTCCGTTCATATTGAAAAATGCTAATAGGGAAAACGGAAGATATTCCACTCCTTAATGTATCATACAATTTGTTAGGGGAGGCCACATACTATTTATGTTGCGCAATTACCAGCATAACATAAAGCAGTCGCTTATTTCTGAATGGGAAAAGCACAATAGCATTATGGTGCAAATGCCCACGGGAACAGGCAAAACACACCTGCTGGCTTCGCTTGTGAATGAAGAATTAAAAACGAAGAATGAAGAATCATGCGTTTGGATTGTCGCTCATCGCCGTGAACTTGTGGAGCAGATAGAAGCAACCGTCGCACGATACGGCATATCCAAAGAGGATGGAAGGGTAAAAGTGATGTCTATCCAGTGGTTGTCGAGACATTGGGATGACGTAAGAGAAGAACAGCCAAGCCTGATTGTGATAGACGAAGTCCATCATGCGCTGGCGGAAACCTACAAGGAACTGTGGCTGCGCTATCCAGAAGCGAAGAAGTTAGGCATGACCGCCACGCCTTGCCGATTGAACCGGAAAGGATTTACGGATTTGTTCGAGACGCTGATAACCTCGGACGGCATTGCGGACTTTATCCGGCAAGGGTGGCTTTCACCTTTTGATTATGTGTCCATACGTCCGAATAGCGAAGACCAAAGGCTGATAGACGGTCTGGAGAAACGTGGCTTTTATCAGCAATCGTGTACTGGCACATCACATAGGATTCTGCGGTTCCCCCTGTCAGTCGCTAAGTTATCGTATGCTGCTCTCCTACTCCCGGCATTGGGGTACTTATGATAAACCTCTGAATGAGATCAAGAAACAATTCAACTCTTTGTTTGAAGTAACTTATGCTCCACAACAACTGAAAGGATGGAGTTTCACTGTATCCGGAGCTATGGATCGCGGCAGCATACTTGGAAATAATTATGGTGGAATGCTGGTTATCCGCAAACAAGGAATTATCAAATCAGGCAATAAATAAAAGTTTTAACTGTCAACCCAATCAACATATGAAACAAATATTATTATTCATACTCTTT
>ENA-OQCB01000468-OQCB01000468.1-human-gut-metagenome-genome-assembly--contig:-NODE-468-length-18895-cov-5.187873_pt1 | contig 18895 bp, 15 predicted proteins | sample MGYA00242493_ERZ504568 | MGnify/ENA primary metagenome ERZ504568 (study PRJEB26092, sample SAMD00036229) | human gut metagenome | host: Homo sapiens | study: EMG produced TPA metagenomics assembly of...
GGATTATGTCGTGACGACGGCTATCATGTAAAGGTGTTTCGTTCGGACATTGATACTCCGGGGCTATTAGAGGACAACTTGGTAGAATGTATCGCTGAGGATAAGAAAGGAAATATATGGTTCGGTAAAAAAAATGGGAGAAAACTTACTGGAAACCCTGAAAACAAACCTTGAGACTATGGCTTATGGGGATTACCACATCAATGCTGGCGTTAACCGCCAGGTAACTGTAAAGAAGTGGGAAAGTGGTAACGCCAAGAGGGCATACCTCACCATTAACTGCTTCACCGCAAATGGCCGTAGCAAAGGCTCCTACAAATGCGGTTACGTAGATTTAGTAACTAACCAGTATGTTGTTGGCAAGTATGACGATGTAGATGCGGCCAATAGGCAGTACATCGGCAGATAAACATATCATCTCCCGCCCCGGAGGATACGAGGGCAGAAAGGATTAGAACATGAAAAGGAAATTCGTAAATATTGTTTATGCTCCTAAAATTGCCGGAGTCGATGAGAGGTGGCAAATTGAGATAAAAAACATGGGATGGTGTAAAGACGGGGTAACGAGGTGGTACTGGTTTGACGCTGCGGACGACACCCCCTGTTATACGCTGAAACATTAAACCATATTCCGTCCCTGGCCGGGTAATGCCAGGGAGGAAGTGAGGGTAAAATGGAATTTTATTTTAACGGTAAAACGTATGATACGGATAAGTACCTATATGTAGTTGGTACTACTTATGACGGGAAGGGAACTGGACAACCTTCTACGTTCATCTAGGTTCTGGGTTGGGTATGATAAATACGCCTGCCGGATAGCAGATATCAGCCGCGAAATATACAGGCTGCGTGGCATGTTGTATGGGTATCGGCAATGCGATTAAAAAGACAAAAGGCGCATAGCCGAAGCTACACGCCCTTACTTAAATGTAATATAACCCATTTCAATCCGCAAGGATGGGATACCATCCCTGACTTCTAAAAACGAATAAATCAATGTTTCAATCCACGGTTTGGGAGTGGTGTTGATTACTGGCCCCGTCTGCCACTGACTATAGTATATATCAGATTGGGCAGAAAATCAAGGATTTTTATTATTCCGTCAGCCCTGGCCACCGCAGCGCCCCGTCCTTATCTGGAGTCAACGTTACAGGCTCCGTGGCCATCTTACCGTCCGGCATCAGGTAATAGTAGTTATCACCACTGGCCTGCAGGCCCTGGACCATAGCCCCGTCCGCGCCCAGGTAATACCATGCACCCTTGTACTGACGCACCAGAATGCCCCAGAATCGATTTTTTGGCCGTTTGGCCATGAATATACACTGGAAGCTTTTTAAGGTTAGAAAATCTTTACAGACGGTTTGAAAGATTTCTGTTTGGTTAGGGATGCAAGGTTGTTTTTTTAGCTGATTCTGAGCTTAGAATTTTATGGAGGAATATCAGGGCTATGGTTCCGTGTGCTATACTGGATGACGTGATGATAAGGAATTTAGTAGTGGTTGTCTTTTCCCTTCATCATCGCTTAAGAGTGGATGAGCACACGGAAATCCAAAAGTCAAGGGCGGGGTTTGCCCCGTTTATATACCCTTGACTTTTGGATAGTAGCCCGTTGACTTTTGGATGTAGTCAGTTAGGGAATATTAAGAATTATTATTGTTGTTGTCTTATAAAATTCTTAGAAATTGATTTTATCTTGATTTTTGAGACAAAGAATTATTACGGTAGTTTAGATAAGATTATATATATAAAGAGAAAGAATAAAGAATTAAAGAATAGATATACTAGCCCTCTAAAAGCCTTGAAATCCTTATAAATAAAGGCTTTTCTTGTGTTTTTAAGATGCATAAAAATGGACTAATAAATGTTCTTAACATCTTAGATTTTAGACTACCTTTTTTTCTTGACTACAGCATTTTTGGACTACTTTTTCTAAACGTCATTATTTTTAGACTACCAAAATCGCATCAAGGGAGGGAGCAAGCCCCTTTCCTGGTTCCTGCTCCCTCCCTTGATATCATATTTTCACCTGCAGACAGCTTTATTTCCTAAAAAACGGCCGTGGCTGCCATTACCTCAAGCTTCATGCCAACGCCAAATAGGCTTGTCATTTACTACAAGCCTTAAAACTCCATTTCCTGGCCAGTCCAAATTAATCCCAACGTACCCCTTACCAGTTTATGTATATACTTACTATTCAATTCTTTAGCCTGACGAATACAATCATCTACAATCTCAAAGATACTTTTACCAATGCTCTCCTGGGCCTCTTTGCGATATTGCTTCATGATGGTTACAACATCCTTCACTGCTGCCGGCGCAAAATCCTTTATCTTTGCCCGTCTGCAGCTTACCCCCACCAAATGCCTCATGTATTGGTCAGTTTCCGATACCTCAACCCTATCATTAAATACAGTCCGCAAGTAGGATATGAAATACTTTCCATCTTTAATGCCGATTGCAAAGAACTTTTTAAGAGAATGTAAATAGCCACGTAATACCCTCTTAGTTACCCCCAGGAGCTGCATATACTTTGTATACAGCTTACCGGTTCCTATTTGATAGCTTCCGGATGCACTATGTGTGATTTTCATGAAATGCAGCAGCAGTAATTTTTCTTTGGCTTTCAGCTCATGGAACCGGCGGGTGTGAAATACCTGCCGGGATACATTGATATAGCCCTCATGGTACGCACCTGGGTACGAAAAATCATTATCCAGGATTGTAATATCATAATCCTGATTTACACGGCTATATGTAATGATACCTTGCGCCTGCAGGGAACGTAACGTATCGTAGAACGTCTGTTTACACATATCCGCATTTTCGCATACATCGCGATAATACATACCACGGATGCAGCCATAATCATCCTGGTAACGGGCAACGTACAAAATAAAATCAATTTCTTTGTTCGTCAAACTATTTAATTTATCTAATAAAGAATATTTTATCTTCATTTTGCCCTCCTTTCCAGGAAAATTTTATAAATTCATACACTTTTCAAAAGCGCGAAAAAGCCCGAATACTCAAGTATTCGGGCCTATATTTACATGAAATTCTTCCGCTTTTATTATTGACAAAATTATAAGGCTCTGCTATTATCTAGTCAGGAGCATTACACATGCACTAAACGGTTAAAAGATTCTTGTATTCCCTAAATACTTGAGTTGCTTCCCTATCGTCTGGTAAACGTTAGAGAGGAACCGAACCATAGAGAGGTACCATTTGGTACTTCTCTTTTTCTTTATTCAATTGTCTGTCTTAATCTCTGTACACTCATTTCACAGTGTGTAGCTGCAGAAAATTCAAAACCTCATGTGTGGATAACTTGTCCAAATTTCCCACCGATATCCACAACTCTTAAATCAGATTTTACCAACATCTGTACTAATTGTCAAACTATTTTTTTCGCAACACAGATTTTAAATCATATTTAGATTCAGGATGACAGTTACCAGCAGTCATCCTCGTTACTAAGTATTACGGCCTGGCTCCATTTTTCCAGACTTAAATTCTCTGTTTTCCCTTCTTCGGTCCTCACCGATTGGCGCATCGGAGGGGAAGATGGGATATCTGTTGATTCTATGGCATCTGCTGTTATTTTGTTCTTATCCACGTTTTTTAATCTTTCCGGACGTCTACCGTGAACCACATTGTCATGCTTTCTGGTATGCTCCCTCTCCAAATGTTCACGCTTTTCTGCAGTAGCGGTTTGGGGACGCTGCTGGACAACTTGCCCCTGCTCTGCTCCCTCTATTGCTTCCCCATTTTCCTTCACCGCGGATATTGATGGATGACTTACCGGACGCTCTGGAACATCCTTAAGCGACTTCTTTTCACCTGCAGCTGGTAGCTTCGTCCTCTCTCCTCCCTCCAAAACTCTCTGATAGCTTACAGGACGTCCCTGGACCTTCATGGGATTCTCTACAACCACATCCCTTTTCTTTCCTGGCTGCTCCCTGGATTCTGGTTGATAACTAACAGGGCGGCTCACACTTGCTTTAAGTGCACCATTATCTTCCCCCTTTTCCGGATTATTTCCATTCAGCGAATCAGGCCGGGGCCGAGACATTGGAAGTTCCGGGGATTCATTTTTCTTTCTTCTAACATTCTCCTCCATCTTCGGCCTCCCCGGTTTCTCTGCTTTATCCCACAACTCCCTCCAATTATCTGTAACCTCCCTGGGAGCATAGTAAGATATTGACTTTATCCCTGTTGTCTCCAATTTCGGCTCCAGCGGCCTTGAATGTGATTGAACCCCTTCCCGTTTCTTGGGCACAGATACTTGATATGTAGATGGCCGTTCTGTACGTCCTCTATTATCCATCCGTTCTTTATGTGGACTTTCGGAATACCTACTAAACTTCTCGCTATATTCTTCCTGGTTTTTATATCTTGCCTTTGCTACAAATCTTTTAATCCCTCTCCAGCCTTGCGTTCCTCGATTCATCCTTGCCATATAACGATATGGATTCTCCATATAACCAAATTTGGTTCTCATCATTCTACGAGGATTGTTGCCCATCATAGTGGCCATAGACAAGATACCAAGAACCTCATACCTGAAAAAGTATAGACCAATACACATTGCAACCTGTAAAATCACTGCAATATACCATCCAATTGTATATGACATCCCCTGTATTAACTGGTCCATTAAAACCATAATACCCATTAAAAAGGTCACCACAAGTATACCAACCTGAATTTCCAACATCTTACGGCACCAGGCTCCTAAAATCATAAAATCATAGCCAGGCATCAACGCTATTAATAATATAATTGGAGCTAAAAGAACCATAATTATAGTAAATACCTGAAATAGCAGCAATATCACAGCTATTAAAATGTATACAATACACTTAAACAACATGGTAAGGAACATGATGGCCCCTTGTCCAATCCTTTGCCCTGCAGTTGATTTACTAAATGCTTTCGGATTATCTTCCCTGATTTCCTGTATCTTGTTGTTACGTGTATCCTCATCCGTTTCCGTCAAGAAAAATTCTACATCCTCATCGGAATAATCATATCCTGCAAACTCCAGGGATTTCCATGGCTCATGGACTAATGACACCCACAACACCCCTGCTGCCGTTGCTGCATACTCACTGGTTCCACTTTCCATATCAACCCCGCTTACACCAGTCATAATCTGCACTGATAGGCTTTTGGTTATATTGCTTGTGTAGCTTAGAAATGTAGCAGAATCGTGGACCAGTAAAACGGACATCAATAATACAAATATAACTTTCCCAAACTGTCCCATCAATCCTGAAAAATCTCTGCGGGCAAAACGTATTATAGCCAGGATAAATGCGCCAACTAATATTAGCTGAAAGATTGGAAGGAATACATTCAGCTGTATGGAAGATTGTATACTGCTTATCATAGGCTCTAGCAAGGCCGCTATATCAAAGTCCAACGCATAATAAAATACTGAAATACTGGCCAATCCTACAAACGTAATAGCACTAAATATTCCATTTGAAATCGCATTGAGAATTCCATAACCTGCATCTTTTATCCCTAATTTTTCAATGTCTAACTGATAATTATCCCTATATTCCTGTGAAAAGTATTTCCCATCCCCTTCCAAGCCATCAAATTCATCTGTTATGCCAACAGTCTTTGATGCAAATGCTGTTACTGTTGAAACATTTACCATGAAACAAATCATAACACATACGGCCACTATAATCTGCATCTTATTAAATTTTTTAGCAAGGCTCATTGTATCCCTCATTCCCGCCTGAATGACCACGTATGCAGATTCCTATTGTATGTCATTACAATGATAGTCTGCCCCACATCATCACACTGTACCTGGAAGGATGTTTCTGGCCCTTCCGTTACAACTGTTCCATCTATACAGCGTAACTCTGTAGCCTCGATTCCTTCGCTGTCCAAATATTGCTGCGTTTCATCAATTAAACGTCCTTGTGCGCCAACCGGCAATGTGCTGTCTACATCAATTGTGCTTTCTGTATTTGTAAAATAACATGCTGCATACTCCTTTTCTTCCCACGGCGAATACATTTCTGGCTGCGTATTCCCCCCTTCTGCCTCAACTTCATCGGGATATGTGGCCATAGTTTCTTGACTTTTTTCTGTTTCTTCTGTTAAGGCACCCTCTGATTCAATGGCAGTTTCGGTCTGCGCCGCAATTGAATTCTTATTTTCTTCTGGATTTCTTCTAAAAAACCTCATGCTTAAAGATAATACTATTGCGGCCAGGGCTATTATGATAAGGATTCTATAAACATTTCCGTATTTCATTGCATCCCCCTTAATTGCTAAAGCTCCAATATTGTTTTGACTCTCTCTGTATCAAGGCCGGTGCAAACGATGTATAAAAAAATCGTTTTGTGGCATTATCATTTGGGTCATTAACTAAAATTCTTCCATCCTCTGTAATCCCCCGCAATACAATAAAATGTCCCGCCCGGGTAAAAGTCCCCGGCCGCATACTTGCTATAACAGGATGTCCTGCTGCCAGTTCTGCCATCATGCCCTGCAGGGATGTACCTAAACCATAACATTTTATACCCCAATGTTGGGCCGTGGCGGGAAATATATCCCAACTCTGTCCAGCATTCCCTACGTAATAACGATTACCGGTCCAGGCCACAATATCCGGAGGGGTTATAGTGCTATCCCTTAAATAGCTGAACACCATGGCAATTGAGGTGACAGAACATCCGGATGTCCTTATTGTATTGCCGCCAAATTTTACATCCCCCCATGGCTGCTGATACTGGTAGTATAATGGTATTTCCATGCCCGTTTCCGGATAAACCAAATCCCCAATCTCATAATCGCCAAATAGTCCATCCCCGGAGCCGGTTCCCGACCACTCCCCTATGATATCCTCATATAGCTCCACCAAATACTTCTGTTCGTTTAATGTAAGCATCTCTGTTTTTGTTTCATCATCAAAGCAACCGTAATATGTATCCAGTACATCCTTTAAATCATCATAGGGAGCTGTAGATATATGGAATTGATTTGAGTTTTTTCCTTGTATGGTCCGGACTACCTGCTGCACATCCCGGCACTCTTTAGGTAGTCCGAAGTATTCCATTATGGCATCTGCACCATATGCATAATCTGTATGGTCATATTCCCAATGTGTCTCGCCATCCTCATCCTCTTCTTCCTCATACACCTCAATTGTCACTTTAAGGCAATTGAGGGCAGTATAGACCATATTCTGGCTAGTTATATCAGTATGTTCCTGGTCGGCCATGTACATGTCTATCAGCATCACCCATGACCAATCCACACCTAATTGACTTCCACACATTTGGTATTTCATTGCTGTTTCTTCATCTGCAGGGACAACCTCTGTATTTCCACCAATTAAACCGCCTAAAATAATACAGAAGAGTAGGAATGGAACCACTATGGCCATCGCGATTAAAAACATTTTCTTTTTCATCAGATATCTTCCTTCGTGAATAAGTCATCTTCTGTAAACTCAAAATCTAATGGTTCTGAAATGATTTTATCCTCTGGTAGCTCTGGCATCTCAAACTCTGGTATCTCAGGTTCTGGTGCCTCAGATTCCGGTGCCTCAGGTTCCGGTACCTCATCGGCATCTTCTTTCGGCGTAGTGGAAAAGATATCAAATAAGTCCTGGAAAACGGGGTCAAATTGCAGTACACCCACACGATTATATAAATCTTTAAACAGGCATTGTCCTGCCCCCAGGTTCTGAATTACCGACATGTTTTCTGGTGTGACCTCCAGGCCCAGATAATCCAATAGACGGGCTGCTTCCTCCCGATTGTTCCGGGAGCGGAATACAAACTTATATGTAATTGAGTTTTTAATCCCTTCTGTAGGCAAATCTTTCGTAGAATGGCCATTGTAGATAATGCAAGTATAAAGGGACCGTCCCATACGTGATATGAACTCTTCCATGTTGCGCCCTTCCTTTGACGCTGATATCGCCCACGATTCATCTACAAGGATACCTTTGGGTACCGGTCGCCTCACTAGAGCAAATTTCTTAATAAAAGCAGATACAACACCAAAAATAACAACCGATAGCACCTCATCTCTCGTATAATCCTGTTTCGGTGTTTCTGGTGATGGCATCTTTAAATTTTGCAACTGTATTATATTCAAGCGATTATCCAATGTAATAGAATGTTCTGCTCCATCCCCTATCAATAGGCCCGCCATTCCGTTATCCCTGTATAATATAATTCTTCTGGCCAGATTATTTGCTGCCTCATGTAAATTATCCTCTTCTGGTATCGCCTCCAACATTTTGGCCAGTTTTAACATACAGTGTGCCCCATGACTTTTCTCCATCCTCTTCTGGGCCTCCAGTATAGCAATATACTCATCACTTTTCGGGTCCAGCCCAAACAAGTCACTCAACACATTTAGTGTAAGCTCATGTGCTTCCCGTATGTCATCCGGATATATGTTATAAGGGTCCAGCTTTCCTCGGTCACTGGCTGCGGCTCCTAATGTGACCGTGCTAATCAAACCGCGTAGAACAATCAACTGTTTCTCCCAGTGTGACCGTTCTCCCTTAGGGTCTATAATCAATCCATAGCCACCATATAAGACCATTTGATATATCAATATGTTAGCATTAAATGATTTACCCGTTCCTAAGTCTCCAAAAAACGTAGCAGCTGGAGACATATTTTGGAGACAGGCCAGTTCTGGAGCATAATATACGGGTTTTCCTTCTTTTCCGGTGGAACCGATGTAGCCACCCCGGTTATCCCCTAATTCCCTTGTCACCCCCACAATGCCCGAAGCTAATGTAACTGGTGTAAGCCTCATCACAAAGTCTTTTATCAAAATACGTACAGATGGAATGAAAGACATATACAATTTAAGCTGGTCCCCTAATGGACGTTCAATGATTATGTTCATGTTATCGTACAGTTCTTTTACCCTGGCACATTTCTTTTCCAATCCATCCAAACTTGAATCAGATAGGCAAACAGTGATATTGCTCTCCAAAAGGGGGGACCTGTCATCTTTCAATTCCTGCTCCATGCAATCAGCATATTCCTTCGATGTATATAAATCTTCTGGGATATCAGCATTCGCCTCTTCAATATGCTCAATCTGACTGTTTATCTCCCTCTTCTTCAATTCCAACTGATGAAGGGCTGATTTATGCGGAATGGCTTTAATATGGATACATACTTCCGCTTGCAAATTTCTTACCTGCAGCTCATACAGCCATTCCTTGCCTGGAAATTCATTTTGTTCCGGAAGCCATACAATGGGAAGGAACGTCTGATATGATGTGGAAAATCCTGTTGATACCTTAAGGCTCCTGTTTTGTGCCTCTATGCTTCCCTCAAACAGGGACACAGTATCTCTATGATATGGGCGTACAATCCTTTCGTGATTGATTACTACCTCATCTACATCCGGTTCCCATTTTTCCCGTCCTACTGTCTTATAAAATAGTTTTGCTGGTATTCCGGTTCCTCTATATGCAATGCGTCTGAATAACCATTGTGTTTCTTCTGTTGAAACAGCTTCCATGCTCATTTTATATTTATTCTCGTCCAACCACTTATTGGCCATCTTTTTCATAAGCTTCTATCTTACTTTTTAATATATCCTTGGTATCCAGATTCATCTGTACATTAATTGCATTGACCGGGTCCTTAATGAAGTACATGAGGAACTCGCTTATCTTTTCTACTGCCTCATATTCCGAAGCTTCACTTAGTTTTATTACAAAGTATGTGGCATAATCATTTACACGCCCTAACTGTTCTGTTTTTTTCCTTCAAATACGATTCTGTCAATTCTATCTGGTGCATTGCACTGTCATATAAAATGTCATTCTGGTGCAGGCGCTCCCTTAGATTTCTAAAATGTTCTTCAACATCCTTTTCCACCGGAATAACCAATATCTGTGCATAGCTCATAATGCCACTATATACCCTGGCTAATTGCACCAGCTTATTTACCTTTCCTTGGGTGCTTAAGTAGTCATAGTTAAATCCCTTTAACCGGTAAATAGCCCAGCAGCTCTTATCTGCATTGAATACCAGATTATCAATGTAATAATCAATCGGGCATTGGTACATCCCATCACCTCCTGTTTCCCTGGCTACAATTCCAGGATAGCTTTATGGCCTGTCCGTTTTTTTACCGGCTGTAACTTGAAATGTTCCAGTGCCTGGTCCTGTTCGCAAAACAAAAACATCACTATACCAATCATATACCTTATTGGATTCTTACCATCTAATTTCTTGGTCAATAAAAATTTTGAAATGAGATAGGGAATCAATATTGACCTGATGACTACCGGAATACTACTAAATCCCGGCAGTGCACCAAATGTCAAATTAATTGCAGCCCATGTGATTCCAAAATATAGCAGCTGCCATGGGTCTATGGGGACAGGAAGCACCAGGTTCTGTATAGCATATATTCGTTTCTCAACTTTCCAGACTTTGCTGTAGCTATATATTGTTACCTTTTTCTGCTCACTGTTATCCATAATCATCCCCCAAATACTCTACTGCCAAGTGCATTTCCGATGGTAGATATTACCTCTGGTTGTTTACAGAGGTAAGCTAATATGCCACCAATAATCACGGTAACTATTGCTGTTGATAAAGCATGTTTCATCCATGCACCAGCTGCTACAACCACGTAACGAATAAAAATCACCCAAAACGCCTGCTCAAATCCCCACTTAGCAGCATTTTCTGCGTAGTTTGCGCCACTGGCAAAAGATACCATAGCCATGGACAAGGCAAGTTGTATACTGAGTCAAAATTGTTATGTCATTTCCTTATTCTCGTATTCTCTGATAATCTCATTTTTGGTCCTCTTTTCTTTTTGTTATTTGCTATTTTAATAATTAAATAATTTATTATTAATATATTTTTGTATCTATATCCTTGACATAATACTTATCTGTTTCTTGTACAAGTGTTATCATATATTCCTGGCTTATTTCTTCCTGATTCACTGTATCAGCAATCCGGACTGTTAATAAGCATAGGATATCTGCTGCTTCTGGCCTTTGATATGCTTTTATAGATTCAACCTTCTTAAATTCATATCTACCTCCTATGGCTACAAATTTGCTGCGGTCTGCATCTGCAGTAAGCAGATAATTAATCATGCTCTGCTCCTGGGAATAATAAGCGGATAAGAAGTTTTCAATAGAGGATGATACCAGTGCAGTATCTATTTCCTGCCCCAACGGAATTTGAGGCAAGGTATAATCATCGCTGTTCCTCTTATCCTGTATATACATAGGCAATGCAGTGATACAATATCCTGATTCCGTGGCCACAACAGGGATTTTTAAGGTGCAGTCTGCATATTCTATTCCATCCTCGCCCTTATCGTACTGTATTTCAGCATTGACATACACATTATAGACTTCCCCTTCCTGCTCTTTACGGTATGCATTCACGTATACTGCTTTAGCATTATTCCGGAATGCGTATATACCAGGTGCATTATTCAAACGTTGAGATATATATGGATTTATCCGTGTTCTGAAATCCTGTTCGCCTCCCTTCTCATAGGTCAGATACTCTTTTGCAAAATCTTGGGCAAAGTCCATCACCTCCTCCGCTGCATCACCCTGGCTCTGTTGAGTCTGTTCAAAATCTTTTATCATCTGTCTCAGCTCATCGGCCGCTTGGGGTTTTATGATTTGATATGCGCCTCTTGCAAATACACATACTAACATAAACCAAAATACCCATCGAAAAATCTTCATGGTGAAATTCTTTTTTAAAACATATGTAGTATCTCTTGGCTGCTTTTTCTTTTTGACAGCTACTGTATCCTTCGTATTTTCTTGTACGTTCTCTGCCTCCTGATTTTCCCCTTTCTTTTTCAGCTTCTTTTTTGTTTCTGTGGCCTCTCCAGTTTTATGTATTGGTAACAGGCTCATTTATCCACACTCCATTCTATTTCCTCATCTTCACCAAAATTAAAATCATACTCTTCATAATTGACTTGTTTTATCTCTTCCGTGACGTTCTTTGTAGAAGGAACCTTAATCTGCTCCTTTGGATGATTAACTGTGTAACTTTCTGTAAGCATACTCCCAGGTAATACCTCCACCGATTCATCCAACATCGTTTCATCATCAAAGTAATATGCCTGGAACTCTATCAATTCATTTCCTTGTAGATATAAGAACCTGCCTTTTATGTCTGGAAGATTTATGGCTGCTGTAGAATTTAGTACAATCTCTGAGGCTGATTTATCTGCAAAACGTCCACATATACGTATGGGAATGTTATTTTTTATTTGGCCAGTCAGCACATTGGCATCTGGCCGCTGCACCCCCAGAAAAAGATTAATGCCCGTTGCCCTTGATAGTCTGGCCAGTGTCGATATATAACCTTCCAGCCGTTCATAAATCTCCCGTTCTTTTGTTGGCACACCTTTTTTGTCCAGCATCTCAGCAATCTCATCACAGAAAACACCTATTCTGCATAGATTCTTTCCTGTTTTCTTGTTATACTCTGGTAAGTTTTTCACCCGAAGCTGCCGGAATAATGCCAGCCTTGCAGTATTCTCCTTAACCAACATCTCCAATACTTCGGCGGCCCTCTCTCTATCCGTTATTACTTCACCATAACGTTCGTAATCCAAGCCAAATTCGACACCGCCTTTAAAATCAATCATATACACCCTGGCATTCTGGCGTATTAATTGCCAAAGGCAACAACGTAATATTACAGATTTACCTGAGCCTGTTTCGCCGGCTGCCAGTACATGCGGTGTACGATTCAGATTAAATGATATCTGGGATAACATCCCTTGACCTATTACACAAACACCATCTTCATTAGATAAATACCCCTCATCCCAAAGTAATTTATCTGGTATTCTATATTCACTGGACACGGCCAACATTTGGACAACACGCTTACTACCCTTGTTTTCAATCCGCAGGATAGTGCAATCTAACACGGTTTCTATCTGTTCAGCACGTTTCTTCCACTCACCTATGCTTATATTTGAGCGGAAGGTATAGCATATCCGGCCATCCGGTTCCTCGACTTCGCCTAAATACAATGGATACTTTCCTGTTTTTTCTTTAAATCCAATTTCCTCAAACTTTCGGTAAAATTCCATCTGCTTTCTGGTAATGACACTTCCTAGCAAAGCAAGGTCTATAGCCGGTAATAGAAGGATAAGTATGTATAATATCTTTTGCATCCACCCTGGCATATCCAGGACATCAAGGATTGAAGCTATCTGCTCCCATCGTATCCAGCCAATCACGGCCAGTATTATACATAGCATAAAGGGAATGATTTTCCTGCCTCTTAACTTTTTGCATCCATACCAGACAGATTTTAAAACTTTTCCTATAACGATAACCAAATTCCCTATTGCTAAATCCAACTGTTTATCCAAACTGCTCTGGGCCATATATTATCCCTCCCCAAATGCCTGTACTACAAGCCTTTTGTCTTTTCCATAACAGGTTGATAGGGTTATTATATTTCTGTCCGTGTCTGGCTGCTCTGTAAGCTGCACCAATGATTTGTGTATCATTAAATCCAGATATTCCCTGTAGGATTCATCATTTGCAAATGTATATGCGAATACACTTCCATCATCCTCATTAAGCAACTGTACCGAAAATAATTTGTATTTATATTCCCTTCCTTTATTCAAAATAGTAATGGTCGGATATTGTTTACAGTACTCTGATTTCAGGTAGTTCTTTAATGCAGCGAACATGGTTCCGTCCCTCATGTTATGACCAAAAATCACTGTATTCTTATCTTGAAATGCATTTTGCGCCCTGCGTATAAATGGTGTCCCGGCTATGCTATTCTCCCCATAAAATCCAGTTATCAGATAGTCCCTATCAGATTCCATTACCACCGGATAATCAATTGGGGTATTCTCTATCTGCAGCCAGGCTATATAATCAGGGTTTATATCCTTTAATTTATCCTCCACCACCTCCCGCGGCCCCTTGATACCCTTTATTTCCCTTAGTTGCCTATATGCTATGTTTGACCTTTGGTACTCTGCAGATATATCCAGCAATCTTGTGCTAGATATGCCTAATCCTACAAGGGCTAACACAAAAACGGCTGCATAGGCTCCTGTTTTTAACTTCCCCATAAATCACACTCCTAACATACTATGCAGCTGTTCAACTACCTCCTGCATGATTATTAGTAATTCCGTTCTAGGTCCGATATACAACAGCGAAATCAATCCGATGGCTGCCAAACTACATAAAATGATGGTGGCTCCTATTCTTAACGGTCGCAGCTCCTGTATTAAGCAGGATTTCTATCAGACGCTTCTTTTTAACCAGAATCGTTCCATCTTCATGGATTTTATATTTTCTTCGTAATTTTTGCTGTTCCTGCTCAAAGGCCCTTTTTTCTTCGACTTTTTCACCTAACCGTTTTTTATATTCCATCTCTAATCTCCTAAGATGTACTCATAAATATCATTCTCTACATAGGTAAAGGGGTCCGGTGTATACACTGCGAAATAGGTCCGTTCTTTCTTGCTTTTCATCATTTCCTTCACGTCCCGCTGTTCACTTAATCCGATGAAGGAAAATATGTAGTTCACATCTTCATAGCATTCATCCTCTATGACCTGTTCCACATAATCAACCTCATTGGCCTTGGCTCCCCCTACCACAATCTTTATCTGCTGTTCCAAAAATGATATTTTTTCAAAACCTGGATTTCCTATATATCCGTAATCCTTTATCACATAATCGTATCGTCCCCGGTTCGCCAAAGCGATTCGGCTTCCTGTATACAAGGGTATGGATTGGCAGTATATTATATCGTTTTTATCAATTGTAATACCTTGATATAATGCATCCAGTTTTTCAATATAATCTCTTTCTCCCATTTCCACATATGCGGCATTGTATCCCATATGCATAAGGCATAATGTAAGCTGCAGTGCCTGTGTTGTTGTTCCAATACGTGGCTGGCATCCAACAATTCCTACCGTTTTCATTCCTCATCCCCCTTCTTTCGTTTCTTTGCTGATAATACTTGCAAGATAGTGACAACCAGGCATATCAGGATAATCAATGCAATGCATGTAACCATAGCAATTATGGGATGTTTTAATAGTCTGCCTAACAACTCCAGAATGAAATCCCATAAGCTTTTTTTTGGCCACCTCAACCTCAACTGTTTCAACCGGCTTCTCTGGCTCCGTTTCCACCTGGGATATATCTTCTTCATACACTGCTTCAACGGCATTGGCCGGTACCGAATCAAGTAGAACAATGCCCTCATATGTAGCATTGACTGTGGCCACTTGCTTTAAGCCACGGGCAATTGCCTGTCTATATGTAACTCCATCTTCGGCTACCCATGGTTCCCCGGTCCACTCCACTGTATGAATCTGATAATAAGCAGGATTAACCTGTATCAGTTCCAGCAAATTGTTTTCATACCCTGCAAACGGATTTTCCTCCTGTCTTGGAATCAGTATGTCTCCCAGGGCATAACTGTCTGCGTCAGCGGCCTCGACCGTTATCAGAAACTCGAACCCATCTACCCACCGGTAATCTGTATATTCATAATCTTTGAGGGGGACGGTCACTTTTGTGACCGTTCCCGTAATTGTATCCTCTACCTCTATTACAGCAGTTGCTGGTATCGTATCAGCCTGTTCTACCTCATTATAGGTAATTGTATCCCTTGCAATTTCCTCCCTCTCAGGGATGGAGGTTTCTATAACCTTATAATCCTGTAATTCATAAGTTTTTCCCTCATATTGGTAGGTCTTTTCTGGCCTGGGGATACTTTCCGCATCTATATTTGGCGCAGATACCACTATCAATGTGTTGATTCCTTCCTTTTGCTGTAACTCCACTCTGGAAGCATTAGATGAGGTTGCAGCCTCCAATGTGTCCATAGGGGCTGCTTTCCCCTCAAAATGCATTCCAGCGGATAATCCTATGATAAGGACCAACATCATGAGATTTTTCTTCTTTCCCTTCCGCATCCAGTAAGTGATAACAAAACCGGCTAATATCAACACGGATAGAATAAGCATGACTACATATAGCATAATTGGTGTATCATCTCCTGTCTTTGCACCTGGTACTCTTATTCCTGGAACGCCAAATGATGCAGCACCCTTCCCAGTAAGGTGTGGTGTGTAAGAGGCCATTACCTTGCCAATCTTTTGTGTCTTAGAGTTATAAAGCGTTGTTGTACCTGTGATACTTCCATCTTCCTTTACACCGCATTCATAGGTACTTGGTAATTTCCTATACCCTTCCAGTGCTTCCAGCTCTTTTATGTGATATGTCCCGACATATGGTGCCACAAAACCAAATTGGCCATTATCATCCGTCCATCCTTCGGCCACCACATGATTGCTGCCGTCCAAAATCTGTAATTTCACATCGGACAGTGGCTCCTGCGTTTCAGCGTCCAATTTGTTAATCGTAACCGTTGTATTGGGGACATTGACTATTTCGTAGTCCCCTTGGACACCACCCTGGCCAATCGTGACTGTATAAGTCTTGTCACTTATATAAAATCCATCAGGTGCTTTTGTTTCTCGGATTGTGTAGGTTCCGGACTCTGGCCGTTTAATCGTAATCTTTCCGTTTGCATCAGATACTGCTGTATCCAACACGCTGCCATCACCACGATAGAACGTAAATTCAGCCCCTGCTACTGGCATCCCTCCTAAATCTATCTTCTTGAATGAAATATAGTCCACCTTGGGTTTTGGCTTGTCTCCACCGCCTCCACCGCCTCCAGATGAGGATTTAAGCCGGTTTTCGTACTGGAATACCTGAGTGGTATCATTATTCTCTGTTACCACTATCTCCTGGTCCCCGGCCATGACATATCCAGCTGGTGCCTGCAGCTCATGAATGACATAGGTTCCCGGCTCCAGTCCATAGAATTTCTGGCCACCATCTTCCTGGGTCGTCCATTCCCGGATTACTTCCCCGGTGTCCTTTCTTATCAGCTGCAGCCTGGCCCCTGCAAGAAGGGTATCCGTACCACTCTGTACCTTCGTTATGTCCACAATGGTTGAGTAATTACGCATAACAAAGTGCGGGACTTCCGTCATACCGTCACTGATGGTAAATTCAATTGGTTCTGCCAGAAGCTTGAATCCCTCCGCTGCTTTGATTTCCACCAAACGGTAATCACCGGCCTGTAGGTCCTTCGTATAGTGGCCCTGCTTACCAGTCATCCACTCGTCTATGGTTTCCCATCCATTGTCCACCTTACGCTCGATACGTAACGTAACACCATCTAGCAGCTCATCCGTATTCCCTATCCGTTTGTCTGTGACCACACGGTTGGAATCATTTGTAGGGTTATAGTCCAGTACAATCTTGTCTGTCAACTCATTTACATATTCAAACTGGAACTCATATGGGCTTAAAGTGAGCATATGGCCTGGGGCTGCTTTTGTCTCGCTGCACTTATAGGTGTATGGCTTAAAGTTTCCACCTCTGTCCATATAACCAATCGGCTGTGGCTGGAATTGTGCCATTCCCTGCTCATCCGTGGTAACAGTCTCACATAGGGTGCCGGTTGTCATGTTCTCCAGCTGGAACTGTGCTCCCTGCAGCCTCTCATCTGGCCGGTCTGTATCACTCTTCGTTATCTTAAGGATTCCATCCGGTATCTCGTCAATCATTTCGGCCTTCTGAATCACCTGGGTATCCGTAATGGTAAAGGGTACATCCACGGACTGCAGGAATCCATATGGGGTTGTCTCCTCCCTTAGGATATAATCCCCTTCCGGTATATACTCCACCAGGTGCGGCTTCAAGTCCCCTACCTCAAATCCATCCGGGATAAGACCTGCCATCCGGTCCGCATCGGTGTATTTACCGTCCAGGCCAGATACCCATGTAGCCGTGATATCCTGGTAGTTCCCATCCACGGTCGGTTGGTGCAGTATCAGGGGGGTATCCGACACATTCCCCCGTTCATCTACCGGGTATATGGTAAGGACAGCACCATTGACTTCCTTACCGCCAGTGATATTGACCTTTGATACCTCCAGACTTAGGGGCTTGTCCCCCATTTCTGCATACTGGATTTCTTCCAGATGTCCCGTATCCTCGATTTCTATCAGGATAGGGTCTGCTGTGGCGTATCCATCCGGATTGTCTGTCTCTACCAGTACATAGCTTCCTACTGGCAGGTATTCCATCCGTACCGTTGCATTCTCCGTGTAGTAGTATCGTCCCTGGTACGTATTTGGGATGGGCTGGAAGTCATAATCATATTTCATGATGGGGTGATTCCCACCTGCATCTGGCACCTCACGCCCGGTTGACGCTACATCCTGTCCATCTTTATACGTTGCTGCCCGGAATGTAAATATCTTCCCAAATTCATCATATTGTGGGATACCATCCTGGATGATTGGATATCCTTTCGCATCCAGTTTCGCACGGTAAAGAGTCAAGTACGCCTCACTATCCTCATATATGACATCCTCATTTTTAGTGTCATATTTCCGTATTTCCAGGGCAGTAAAATCATCCTCCATTTCAAAACTCTGTACATTTCCAGTCTCCAGCACATCAATGTTTACGGATACGGACTGTACATATCCCTGTTCATATGGGCAAATGGTTTCCTCCAGCACATAGAATCCTACCGGAATATGGTCAATCCAATGTGGCTCCGTGGTTGGGATTGGATGGCCTTGGTCATCCAATTTCAGATTTCCGTTATCATCATACTCATAGCCACTTAGCCAGGTAGTGTATGCATCTCCCTTCTTATAGGTTCCATCCTCTTCTTTCAGTGGATTCCCCTCGCTATCCAGCTGGGCACAGTACAAAGTCATTGTGGCCCCCTGAATCTCCTTCTGTGTACGCACGTCTATCTTGGCAAATGCCGTTTTGGTAAATACATTT
>ENA-OQCB01000469-OQCB01000469.1-human-gut-metagenome-genome-assembly--contig:-NODE-469-length-18829-cov-5.351139_pt1 | contig 18829 bp, 19 predicted proteins | sample MGYA00242493_ERZ504568 | MGnify/ENA primary metagenome ERZ504568 (study PRJEB26092, sample SAMD00036229) | human gut metagenome | host: Homo sapiens | study: EMG produced TPA metagenomics assembly of...
TGACCTATGCGGAAATCTCACAAAATAAATGGTATACTCTGGCAAAAAACGGTTATGCGCCTCATCGCATGATTCTCGTCAAGCTGCTGATGCGGTTGTCCGAGGTGATTGCCTACTATACCATCGGCTTTTTTGGCAACGCTGTTTCTGACCCATGTTTCTGAAATATCCGTTTGTCGTATCATATATGCTTCCCTTATATATATGCGGACTGATTGATCTGATCTTTTTGTCCCTGATCACCATGAGCGCCTCTTTGTTCATCAGCCGTCAGAGGAATGCACGGTATGTGATTATCATCGGTGCGGTATGCATCTGGATGCTGCGACTGCAATGCGGTTATTATCATCTGATCAGTGATCGTATATGGATGAGTACACCCGGGAATTTATTTGATCTGTCGCAATGCTCCTACCTGTTGTACTTTATCATTATGATTATCCTCTGTGTTCTAGTGGTTGTCTTTCGGGCGAAGCGAATTGCCCAGTATACTAATTTTCCATTTTATGAACGGGATATGGATATGGGTGAGGATGTGAATATCGTTGTTCTTCAGGAGGACGGATATCGTGAGGTCGAGGAGCAGTATGTACGCAGACAGCGCAGAAAGGGAATGGATACACTGGTGAATCTGGCCATGGTTTTACTAATCACGGCCGGTGTTCTGATCAATGTGTTCGTGCTGTTTGTATCCTTATCCTCACCGGAGCGGGAAACCAACTTCTTCGGTGTGATACCGTTTGTCTTCCATACGGAATCCATGGAGCCGCAGATTATGTATAATGATTTGGCGTTCTTTGATGCAATCGACAAACAGGAGCCACTGCATGCCGGGCATAGTGTTCTGTACCATGAGGATGACGGTCCGCAGGTCGCAAGCATCAAGGCGGTAAAGGGAGAAAAGCTTTCCGTTGATATTTTGAAGTATACGGACGATGTGAAAAAAGGAGCCTATGAAAAAGTCATAGCACGCGATGCGGTCTATGGACGCTACAGCGGAAGAAGCCGATGGCTGGGGGCGATCATCCTGTTTGCCAATACTGTTTTAGGAAGGCTGATTCTATTGTTGATTCCGGCGTTTATGCTGTATTACTACAAACCGATTCTCGCCTATCTGAAAAAGAAAGGGTTTATTACAGAGTAAGGAGGAATGCAGGAATGAGAAATTATGCAATGCTTGCTGTTGTTCTGCTGTGCGCGATTGTGCTATCTTCCGTTTCGGATAGCGCCGCAGTCTATACGCATTCTCAATCCTACAGCGGTGAGCTTACCTTTCACCGAGAAATTACGATCGATGATTTCTTTCACTATGAAATGGTGGATACCGTGGCAGACAGCACTGCTGTCTATGACAAGGAACAGAAAAGCATTATCCTGCAAAATGAATCGGGAGCTTTTATACAGCATACCAAGCTACCCGCAAAGGGGGATTACATGGCCTCAGTGGAACTGACATCAATTATGCCGGATACCCTGCAATCCATCGCCTTTCAATTTGGCGGCTCTGCGAATGTGACCAGTGAAGGAGAGGAAGGCAGAACGAACTATACTGCAATGGGGAATATTTTGAAGTTTGAGGACAATGGGGATCTTGTGATTATCAATCAGGGATTTCAGAAAAATCTCAATCAACATGATCAGTATGTGGAGTATTCCAATCATCAGGTATATCATCGGATTCCAAAAGCCGAACTGCCTGCTTTGAATGGCCGTCCGGTTACGCTTCGGGTGTTTGTGAAATATAACAGAGATAATGAAAACTGCTCCATTTACATTGTGATCAACGATACTCTGCTAAATAAGGATGCTTTGATTCCGGCAGGCAGAGCAATGAATACCCAGTTTGCGGATCAGGTGGGCGCTAATCAGATCATCACAGGTGTATCCTCCTATGGCGCTGGTAAGCAGGTCACCTTTACAAAGCTGAAAATCGAACCTTGGGATGGAGAACGAAGCTCTGTTTATTAAAGCAGGGCTTTTTTTTAATCAAAAGCCATATCGGAATGCTGCCGGTATGGCTTTTACCCATTGAATAAGAAAAAACCTGACTATTACAAACTGCATTGCAAGAAAAACAGATGGAGTACTGTAATAAATTACATAATGTCATGAAAATGTGTGAAAAATTTGCAGAAAACACTTGAAAAAGAATCCGTGAGCGAATATAATAGAACTATCAATTTTAACGGTAATTGATATAAGGAAAATGAAAAGAGGAGAGAGGAACATGGGAAATTTTAAGAAATTTATGGCCATGGCAGCAGTCAGCTGTATGGCTTTGACAACGATGACAGCCTGTGGAAACAGCGGTGATGCAGGCTCCGGTGATGGAGATACAAACGAAATCAAAATCGGTTTAAACTATGAGCTGTCCGGGGAGACAGCAAACTATGGTACGCCGGAATACAACGGCTCCATGCTGGCCATCAAACAGGCAAATGCAAACAAGGACAACAAGTTCAGCTATAAGGCAATAAAAGGGGATAATAAATCACAGGCGGATGAATCCACAAACGTAGCTACCAAGCTGATTACATCCGATGGTGTAAAGGGGATTGTAGGACCGGCAACCTCCGGCGCTTCTGCGGCAACCTACCAGATTGCTACCGATAATAAGGTGCTGGTTGTTTCACCATCCGCAACTGCAACCAATGTGACGCTGCAGGACGGTAAGACGAAGGAAAGCGTGTATCCGTATGTATTCCGTGTCTGCTTCGAAGACCCTTATCAGGGAGCTGCCATGGCAGTTTATGCTAAGGATACCTTAAAGAAAACCAAGGCTGCTGTCATTTCCGACTCCAGCTCTGATTATGCAAAAGGTTTATCAAAAGCATTCCAAGATAAATTCAAGGAAAAAGGCGGAAACATCGTAACCGAGCTGAACTATCAGGCAAAGGATACCGATTTCAACGTACAGCTGACAAAAATCAAGGGAATGGACTTTGATGTGATCTATATCCCAGGCTATTATAATGAGGTAGGTCTGATTATCAAGCAGGCTCGTGAAATGGGAATTGATGTACCAATCGTCGGCGGTGACGGATTCGATTCTACCGACCTTGTGAAGCTGGCAGGAAACAAGAACCTGAACGATGTATTCTTTACAACAGCCTATACAACCGTGGATGCAAGTGATGCACTGACACAGTTTATTGCGGACTACAAGAAAGAATATAATGAAGATCCAAGCATGTTCTCCGCTCTGGCATATGATGCGACGAACGTCTTGATTCAATCCTTTGAAAAAGCAGGAAGTGCAGATACGGAAGCAGCACAGAAGGCTATGACTGAGCTTGATTTCAAGGGAGTAACCGGAGATTTCACATTTGATGAAACACATACACCGAAGAAGGCTGCACTTGTTGTTGAGCTGGTAGACGGCGAACAGAAAAATGCAGTTGAAGTTGATCCAAACAAATAGTAGAATACGATGAAGTATAGAATAGGGGAAAGATATTCTTTCTCCTATTTTCCAGTATAGAGGGGTGAAGTTATGACAGAATTTTTTCAACAGCTGGTAAACGGTCTTTCCATTGGCAGTATCTATGCTCTGATTGCATTGGGATATACGATGGTGTATGGTATTATCAAGCTGATCAACTTTGCGCATGGTGATATTTACATGCTTGGTGCCTATGTGGGATTCATCTCCATAGCACAGTTACATTTGGGCTTTTTTCCGGCACTGCTGCTGGCCATGGTGGTTTGCGGTGTGCTGGGTGTTATTATCGAACGCATTGCGTATAAACCACTGCGTAATGCTACACGAATTGCGGCATTGATTACGGCAATCGGTGTCAGCTATTTTCTGGAATATTCCACACAGAAGATCATGGGGCCGGGGGTTAAAACCTATCCGTCTGTATTGAGCAATCAAACCTTCCATGTGTTCGGCATCCAGATTCAGATGCAGCAGATTTACATTCTGGCGATCACCATCATTCTGATGCTCGCATTGCAGTTTATCGTACGCAAGACGAAAATCGGACGCTCCATGCGTGCTGTTTCCGTGGATGCGGATGCGGCAAAGCTGATGGGGATCAATGTGGACGCAACGATTTCCTATACCTTTGCCATCGGTTCCGCACTGGCCGGAGCCGGCGGTGTTCTGGTTGGTATGTATTACAATACGATCAACCCGCTGATGGGAATGGTTCCCGGTATCAAGGCGTTTGTCGCTGCGGTATTCGGCGGAATCGGTATCATTCCGGGTGCAATGTTCGGCGGCTTCTTCATCGGCATTGTAGAGGCGCTCGTCACAGCATACGGAAGCTCCTTATATAAGGATGCCGTTGTATATGCCATTTTGATTCTGATCCTCATCATCAAGCCGGCAGGACTGCTGGGCAAAAATGTGAAAGAGAAGGTGTAGGCGTATGAAACATATCTTTAGTAAGCTGAACCTTTGCTGGATTTTATTCACAACGGCATTGTTAACGATCATCACGCTGCTCATGCAGGGCGGTGTGATTAACTTCTATTATCAGAGTACCTTATATACCATCGGAATCAACATGATTCTGGCAATCTCCCTGAACCTGATCATCGGAGTGACCGGTCAGTTCTCTCTGGGACATGCCGGCTTTATGTGTATTGGTGCCTATGCGGCTGCCATCATTACCAAGGCAACACCGAATCTGGGCGGCTTTGCGCTTGCCGTTGTGATCGGCGGTGTGATCTCCGCGCTTGTCGCTCTGGTTGTTGCGATACCAACCCTGCGCTTGAAGGGGGACTATCTGGCGATAGCGACGCTTGGTTTTTCTGAAATCGTTCGTATCATCGTATTGAATATGACGATTACCAACGGGGCTGCCGGACTGTTCGGTATTCCGAAGCTGACGACCTGGCCGCTGCTGCTGTTCTGCCTGATCGTATCCCTGTTAATTGTACTGAACTTTTCACGCAGTGCACCCGGGCGTGCCTGTATTTCCATCCGTGAGGATGAAATAGCATCCGAGGCAATGGGAATCAATACGACAAAATATAAGACGATCGCCTTTGTGATCGGTGCTGTTCTGGCATCTCTGGCAGGTGCCTTGTATGCCTGCAACTTCTATGTTGTAAAGCCGGACCTGTTCACCTTCAATAAATCCGTGGACATCCTGATTCTGGTGGTGTTCGGCGGTATGGGAAGCTTTACCGGATCCATTGTAGCGGCGGTTGTTATCGGCTTTATCAATATGTATCTTCAGAATTTCGCAGATGTCCGTATGATTATTTACGGGGCAGCACTGGTACTGATCATGGTCTTTCGTCCGGAGGGCCTGTTTGGAACCAAGGAATTCACCTTCTCGGGTCTGCTGAAGCGGTTCTCGAAAAAGAAGGAGGTGCGTTAATATGGCATTGTTGAAGGTCAGCGGACTGACAAAGAACTTTGGTGGTCTTTGTGCGGTATCCAATGTAAATATGGAAATCAATGAACAGGAGCTGATTGGACTGATTGGTCCAAACGGTGCCGGAAAGACGACGCTGTTCAACCTGCTTACCGGTGTTTATGAACCGAGTGAGGGGAAAATCGAGCTGAATGTCGATGGTGCGATGAAGGAAATCGGCGGTATGAAGCCGTATGCGGTAACGCGTATGGGGCTGGCGAGAACCTTCCAGAATATCCGTCTGTTTAAAAATCTGACAGCGCTGGATAATGTGAAAATCGCAATGCATAAGAATATTAAATACGGAACCCTGCAGGCAATCCTGCGTACACCAAACTATTATCGTGAGGAGGAACGTGTGGAGCAGCAGGCAGAGGAGCTGTTAAAGGTGGTTCATCTGTACGACAAGCGAAATGAGCTTGCCAGCAACCTTCCCTATGGGGAACAGCGCCGTCTGGAAATCGCCAGAGCGCTTGCCACACAGCCGAAGGTATTGTTTCTGGATGAACCGGCAGCCGGTATGAATCCACAGGAAACAGCGGATCTGACCAGACTGATTCACCAGATCAAGGATGACTTCCATCTGACCGTGATCCTGATTGAGCATGATATGTCGCTGGTCATGACGATTTGTGAGCGAATTTATGTGCTGGATTATGGAAAATGCATTGCCAACGGCGTTCCGGAAGTGATTAAGAATGACAAGCGCGTCATCAAGGCGTACTTGGGGGAGGATATTTAAGATGCTGAAGGTAGAAAAATTAAATGTCCACTATGGCGTGATTCATGCATTGAAGGATGTATCCATGGAGGTTAAGGAAGGCGAAATCGTTTCGCTGATCGGTGCCAACGGCGCCGGTAAGACAACGCTGCTTCAAACCATCAGCGGCCTGCTGAAGAAGACGAGCGGAGAGGTTGTGTTCCTTGGGAAATCCATGAACAAGGTCAGTGCCAAGAATATCGTAAAGGAAGGTATCACACAGGTACCGGAGGGACGGCATATCTTCTCCGGTATGAGTGTGTATGAGAATCTTCTGATGGGTGCCTATCTGCGTAAGGACAAGGACGGCATCAAAGCGGATCTGCAGGATATCTACCAGCGGTTTCCGATTCTGGAGAAGCGAAGCTCACAGGATGCTTCCACCTTATCCGGAGGAGAACAGCAGATGCTGGCGATGGGAAGGGCACTGATGGCCCGACCGAAGATTCTGCTGCTGGATGAGCCGAGCATGGGGCTTGCGCCGATTCTGGTAAAGGAAATCTTCAACATCATCAAGGATATCAATGAAAAAGGGACAACCGTTCTGCTTGTTGAACAGAATGCAAAGATGGCATTGTCCATTGCGGATCGTGCCTATGTTATGGAAACCGGCAATATCGTCATGACGGGAACCGGTGCAGAACTGGTCAACAGTCCGGAAATTCAGAAAGCATACCTGGGAGGATAATACTATGTACGTAAAAAACAGAATGACAAAGCATCCGATCTGTATTGATGTGAACAGTAAAATCAGCGATGTTGTCGATATCATGAGTGAAAAGGAGCTGCACCGTATTCCGGTCATCAGCGGTAAAAAGCTGGTCGGACTGGTTACGGAGGGCATGATCTCCAAAAAGGGTGCCAGCAAGGCAACCAGTCTGAGCATTTATGAGCTGAATTACCTGCTTTCAAAGACAAGCGTGGATGCGATTATGATTCGCGATGTTATCACGATTCACGAGGACCGTTTTCTGGAGGATGCGGCCCTGCTGATGTATAAGCATGATATCGGCTGTCTGCCGGTTGTCAATGATGCCAATGAGGTTGTCGGCATTCTGACCAGCAACGATGTTCTTTCTGCATTCCTGGATATTCTGGGCTATCGTACAAGCGGAAGCCGTGTCTGCATTGAAGTCAAGGACGAGCTGGGAACGATCGGTAAAATCTCGGAAATCTTTGTCCGCAATAACTGTAATATCACCCATCTGGGGGTATACTCTCAGCACAACGGCTTTGCGGATATGATCATCCGTATTGATACCTTCCAGACAGACGCGTTGGCAAGTGATCTGGAAGCAAATGGATACAAGGTGTTAAGTATTACCAAAAATCCGAATTAACACAGCGGGATATAGTCATCGGGAGTATCCTTCTATTATAGAATGAGAAAAGGGGTTGTTTGAATGCCAAAGTATATCATCAAACGTGTGCTGATCGGATTTGTGACACTGTTTGTATTAGCCAGCGTTACGTTTTTTCTGATGAAGGCAACGCCGGGATCACCATTTTCCCTGGCGAAGTATAAGACACCGGAGGCACTGGCTGCCGCAGAGGCAAAGTATAATCTGGATAAGCCGCTGATGGAGCAGTATGTGATCTACCTGAAGGGGGTCGCACAGGGGAATCTCGGAGAAAGTATGATCAATACCGGACGCAGCGTTTCCTATTATATTAAAACCGGCTTTCCGGTAACCGCACGTCTGGGGCTGATTGCCTTTGTCCTGGCACTGGTGGGAGGAATCGCACTGGGAACCGGGGCAGCATTGTCACGGCATAAGTGGGTGAACAACCTGTGTATGTTTGTGGCGACCATCGGTGTCAGCGTACCGTCATTTCTGATTGCGATGATCATGCTGATCGTATTCGGGGTGCAGCTGCATATTCTGCCGTTTATCGGCTTGAACAGTCCGCTGAACTACATCATGCCGGCGCTTTCACTTGCGTTTTATCCCATCGCTATGATTGCCAGATTGACCCGTTCCAGTATGCTGGAGGTTATGAATCAGGATTATATCATCCTGGCACGCTCCAAGGGAACACCGTATAAGAAGGTAGTCATCAAGCATGCCTTGAAGAATGCCATGCTGCCGGTGGTGACCTATGCAGGTCCGATGTTCGCCTTCATGCTGACGGGAAGCTTCGTCATCGAGAGTGTTTTCTCGATACCGGGTATCGGCAGTGCTTTTGTATCCTGTATTACAACACGAGATTATCCGATTATCATGGGGCTGACGATATTCCTTGGTTTTCTTGTCATCACCTTTAATCTGATTACAGATATCCTGTCCGCCATCATTGATCCGCGGATCAAGCTGGATTAGGAGGTGAAGGCTATGAGTGATAAATTATTGCAGGAAGAATTGAGCGACGACCTGTTTGAACGTCTGGATGATTCTGAAAAAAATGCGGAAAAAATAGCATATGAAAGCCGGACCTATCTGGCGGATGCATGGCATCGGTTCCGACAGAACAAGCTGGCATTTGTAGGCTTCTGCTTTCTGATGTTCATGCTGCTGTGTGCGATTATCATACCAATGATATCCCCCTATACCTATGACGGACAGAATCTGGAGCTGCGCAATATAGGTCCGTCCCTTCAGCATTTGATGGGTACCGATAAATTCGGTCGTGACATTCTGGTACGTATCATGTGGGGCGGACGTGTTTCCTTAAGCGTCGGCTTTGCGGCAGCGCTGATTTCTCTTGGTGTCGGTGTTCTCTACGGAGGAATAGCCGGCTACTTCGGCGGTAAAATTGATATGGCAATGATGCGGTTTGTGGATATGATGTATTCCATCCCGGATATGCTGTATGTCATTATGATCGTTGTGGTCATGGGACCGTCGATGAGCTCCATTCTGATCGGTATCTGTATCTCCTCCTGGATGGGGATGGCCCGGCAGGTACGAGCACAGGTCATGACGCTGAAGGAACAGGAGTTTTCCCTTGCAGCCAAGGTGCTGGGAGCGGGAACCGGACGTATTATTTTCAAGCATCTGATTATCAACAGTATGGGGCCGATCATCGTATCTGTCACAATGCTGGTTCCAAGTGCGATATTCTATGAAGCCTTTCTGGGCTTTCTGGGCATCGGTCTGAGCGCACCGCAGGCAAGCTGGGGAACGCTGGCAAATGAGGCAAGAAGTACCCTGACCTCGTATCCGCTGCAGACACTGTGGCCGATTCTGGCAATCTGTCTGACGATGCTTGCATTAAACTTTATCGGTGACGGTCTGGGGGATGCCCTGGATCCGAAGAAAAAGAAGAAGTAGGGAGGGAATCATATGAGTATGCTGGAAATACAACACCTCTCTACCGATTTTGAAACAGAAAACGGTATGGTACACACCGTGCGTGATGTGTCTTTGTCTGTGGATAAGGGAGAGGTTTTGGGAATCGTAGGGGAATCCGGTTCCGGAAAGAGTCAGACGATGTTTTCCGTTATGGGGCTGCTGTCAGGCAACGGGATCGTGAAGGATGGCAGTATCACCATTGACGGCAAGGAAATATCGCCAAAGGCTTTTTCCGACCGTAAGGAATATGAACAGGTAATGGATCACATCCGTGGAAATGATCTGGCAATGATCTTTCAAGACCCGATGACCTTTCTGAATCCGGTTCTGCGTATTGAAACGCAGTTAATGGAGCCGATTCTGAATCACATGGATATATCAAAGGAAGAAGCGAAAAAGCGCGCAATCGAATTGATGCGAAAGGTTGGCATTCCTTCTCCGGAAGCCAGAATACGACAGTATCCGCATCAGTTTTCCGGTGGCATGCGGCAGCGTATCATCATTGCAATCGCACTCGCCTGTGATCCGAAAATCATTATCGCGGATGAGCCGACAACGGCGCTGGATGTGACCATACAGGCACAGGTTCTGGAATTGATTTCCCATCTGAAGGAGGAAATTGATTCCGGTATTATCATGATTACGCATGATCTTGGTGTTGTGGCAAGTATCTGTGATCGTATCGCGATTATGTATGGTGGAAAAATCGTTGAAACCGGGACAGTATTTGAAATCTTTGAACATCCGCAGCATCCGTATACGATCGGTCTGCTTTCCTGTATTTCCAATCCGAATGAGCTGGAAAAAAAGGAGCTGCATCCGATTCCCGGAAGTCCTCCCGATTTATTGAATATTCAGGAGAATTGTCCGTTTGCGGATCGCTGTGCATCTGCAATGAAGATATGTAAGCTGCATATGCCTCAGGAAACACAGATATCTGCTACGCATCGCTGTTCCTGCTGGCTGCAGCATCCCAAGGCATGCAAAGGTGGTGAAGTCCAATGAGTGATGCAGTATTGAAGGTGGAAAACCTGAAGGTGCATTTCCCGGTCAAGGGCGGTCTGTTCACAAAAAAGCAGGTGGTAAAGGCCGTGGACGGTGTCAGCTTTGAAATCTATCCGAGAGAAACCTTTGGACTTGTTGGAGAAAGCGGCTGTGGAAAAAGTACCACCGGTCGTGCAATCGTCAAGCTTTATGAGCCCACAAGCGGAACGGTGTATTACCATGGAGAGGATGTTACGAAAATCAAAGGCAGCCATCTTGCGGAATTCCGCAGGAATGTACAGATGATTTTTCAGGATCCCTATGCAAGTCTGAATCCCCGTATGACGGTAGGAGAAATTATCCGTGAGCCAATGGATATTCATCATATTTTCAACACGAAGGAAGAACGGGAGCAGCGGGTTCGCGAGCTGCTGGATATCGTCGGGCTGAAGCCGGATCACATCCGCCGTTACCCGCATGAATTTTCCGGCGGACAGCGTCAGCGTATTGGAATTGCCAGAACACTTGCCCTGAATCCGCAGTTCATCGTCTGTGATGAGCCCATCAGTGCACTGGATGTTTCCATACAGGCACAGGTTATCAATCTGCTGGAGCATATCCAGAAGGAAATGGGCATTTCCTATCTGTTTATTGCGCATGATTTAAGCATGGTAAAGCATATATCCGACCGAATCGGTGTCATGTATCTGGGAAATCTGGTGGAAATCGGAGACAGTGATGATGTGTATCACCGCCCGCTTCACCCGTATACACAGGCTTTATTATCAGCGGTACCGATTCCCGATCCCCGTGTTGCCAGAGAAAAAAAGCGCATTGTACTGGAGGGCGAGCTGCCGAGTCCGCTGGATACCCCGAGCGGCTGCGTATTCCGTACCCGCTGTCCCAATGCCACAGAGCGCTGTGCCAGGGAAAAGCCGGGAATGGTAAACGTAGGGAAACGAACGGTTGCCTGCTTCCTGTATGAAAAATAATGTGATCATATAAAAGGAAAACGAAGCACTGTCCATCCGGCTGTGTTTTCGTTTTTTTGAAAGAAAGGAAAAGGTATGGTATGCGGCACTCATTCCTGCTGCATAAGATACCGGGAGGAAACATCATGAACAAGGGTTTGCTGTTTGTATTAACCGGCGCCAGCAGTGTGGGAAAAAAGGATATCCGTGACCGGCTGCTTGGTGATGAACAACTACATCTGAATTATTCCATTTCCATGACAACCCGTCCAAAACGCGGGGAGGAAGTGGATGGCAGGGATTATTATTTTGTCAATCATGAAGCCTTTGCGCAGGCTTTGCGAAATCGTGAGCTGCTGGAGTATACAGAGTTTGACGGCTATTACTATGGAACACCAAAGCATCAGGTGGATTTTCTGCTAAATAGTGGGAAAAATGTCATGGTTGAGGTGGAAGCACAGGGTGTTGGGCAGATCAAGCTGCAATATCCGGACGCTCTGTGCGTATTCGTGGAACCGGAAAGCATGGAGGAACTGGAGAAACAGATCATGCTGCGGTATCGGGATGATGCGGCAAGCGCACAGCGCAGAATTAACAAGGCGCTTGTTGAACTGGAGCTGTCCACACTCTTTCGCCATACTGTGAAGAATACGGATGTCAATGCGGCATATGAGGAAATCTGTGAACTATTGAAAGAGCATATGCAGGAAAGAGGAAATAAGGGATGAAAAAGGGTGTAGAGAAAACCGATCTCTATCAGCTGCATCTGTTGAGCGGCTTGAAAGCATCACCTTCCGGAAACCGTCTGGTTTATGTGCATACGCAGATGGCGGAAGCAAGTGATACGTACGAAAAAAATCTGTGGCTGTTGGAGGGAAAGAGGAATTTCTGTATCTATCAGAAGCAGAAGTTTTCCGCCTTTCTGTGGGAAAATGAACATACGCTGCTGATTCAAAAGCCTGCAAAGGAACAGAAAACGGAATTTGTTCGTCTGCATCTGGATACCTTATGCACCACACCGGCTTTTACAATACCTGCGAATGTTGTCCAGCTGGAGAGGATAAGTGTGCAGCACTATGCCTATCTGGCAGAGGAATCCGTACAGAAACAGAATGATGATGACACCATCGTGCTGACACAGATTCCCTTCTGGGATAACGGTGTCGGCTATATCAGCGGGAAACGAAACCACCTGTATGTCTATTATGAGGAAAGTCAGACATCCAAAGCGTTGTTTGCAGGAAACTGGCATGTGGAAAACCTGTCGGTTTCAAATACGCAAATTGTATGTAGCGCGCAGGAGTATTCCACAAAGAAGCCGCTGACACAGGGGATTTTTACCTTTACCACAGATACCCTGCGTCAAACAGAGCTTCTCAACTGTGACACCTTACGCATTGAAGCAGTTACCTGTGAGAAGGATACCGTTGTTTTCACAGGAACGGATATGCAGCAGTATGGCAATGAAGAGGCGGCGATATTATGTCTGGACGAAAGAACAGGGTGTGAAAAAGCTGCTGGACTGCGAGCATTACGCATATTGCAATATAGTGAGTGACTGCCATGTCGGAGCCTCCACATCCATCATGATGAAGAACCAGATTGTTTACCATCTGAAAAATGAGGAAGGTCGCTGCCTGCTGTACGCATTGTCCATGGATGGCAGGGATATCTGTCTGACACCAAAAGCCAATGTGATACGGGATATTGCCGTGAGCGCACAGGGCTGGTATACACTGGAAATGGAAGAAAATGCGCTGGAGGAAATTTATTACCGCAAGCAGGATGATTGTCAGAAGCTCACAGCATGGAATGCGGAGTATTTACAGACGCATCGGCATGTGCAGCCAAAAGAAATTCTGTATACCAATCGTGAGGGAGGTATACAGAAGGGCTGGATTTTATATCCGGCTGACTATGTGGAAGGAAACCGGTATCCGGGTCTGTTGAGTATTCATGGAGGACCGCGCTGCGCATATGGAAATGTTTTCAACCATGAAATGCAGATGTTTGCATCCATGGGGTATATGGTATTTTACACAAACCCAAGGGGCAGTGATTCCTTCGGTGAGGAGTATGCGGACCTGCGGGGGAAATACGGTACGATAGATTATGAGGATTTGATGGCGTTTACGGATGTGGTGCTGCAGGAAACCCCCACAACTGGACAGCGGGCGCTTGGGTGTGCTTGGCGGAAGCTATGGAGGTTTTATGACAAACTGGATCATCACACAGACAGACCGGTTTCAGGCAGCCGCTTCCCAGCGCAGTGTCGCAAACTGGACATCGGATTTCGGTACGAGCTGTATCGGCTATACCTTTGATCCTAATGAGATGCAGACAACACCGTGGAAGGATGTCATGACGATGTGGACGGCTTCTCCGCTGGCATATGCAAACAAGGTAAAGACGCCAACCCTGTTTATCCATTCCCTGGAGGATTATAATTGTCCGCTGAGTGAAGGACTGCAGATGTTTACGGCTTTACAGTATCATGATGTGGAAAGCCGCATGTGTCTGTTTCCACAGGAGAATCATGAGCTGAGCAGGAGTGGAAAACCAAAGCATAGATTACGCAGACTGCAGGAAATGGCAGACTGGTTCGACGCACATTTGAAGTAGCATAGCAAAAGGCGGTTCAGCAATAGAATCGCTTTTTTCATTTTTACAATTTAAACTCATGACTGCGGGAAATGTTTATAGAACAAACTTGAAATATACGAATGTTGATGAGATCCTTAGGATATGCCTGTTCCATCATCGTAATGAATTTGAAATGATATCGTATTCTCCTACAATATTCTTTATTCCCCTATTTTATACAATATTATAGGAGAATATGGGAATTGATAGGAGATTATCTTTATTATTCTCCTATGAGCCTTAGCTTTTCTCCTGAATTTTTGCTATAATAGGAGAATAATGAGGTGGTACAGAATGAGATCTTTTGACTATCTGAAGATTAGAGATAAAAAATGGGATTTGGAAGTCTTAACATTGATTGCTAAAATCCATGAATACAAGGGAAAACAGGAACTCTATATCAAACAGAAACCGATGAGTTTGGAAAAGCTAGTGGAAATTGCGAAAGTACAAAGTACGGAAGCATCCAATCAAATTGAAGGTATTGTTACGACGGATACAAGAATTAAACAGCTGGTCAACGAGAAGACATCACCGCGAAACAGGGATGAAGAAGAGATTGCCGGCTATCGAGATGTTCTGAACATGATTCATGAAAGTCATGAATATATACCAATCCAAAGCAATTATATCCTGCAGCTTCATAAGGTTCTATATAGTTATTCAGGAGAATCCTTTGGTGGAAAATTCAAGAATACGCAAAATTACATTACAGAAGTACGAGCGGATGGAACCAGAGCTGTTCGATTTCAGCCGTTAGCTCCCTATGAAACATCACAGGCAATCCATGTAATTTGTGAAAGCTACAATCAGGCAATCGCTGCTGATATTGAACCCTTGCTGTTAATTCCATCCTTTATCACAGATTTTCTGTGTATTCATCCTTTTAATGATGGTAATGGTCGCATGTCAAGACTTATGACCGCATTGCTTCTTTATAAGAGCGGATTTGAGGTGGGAAAATATATCAGTATAGAAACTAAAATCGCTAAAACAAAATTAAATTATTATGAAGCATTGCAGGATATCGATGAGGGATGGCATGAAGGAGACAATGATGTCACACCCTTTATCAAATATCTTCTAGGCGTCATTTTAGCTTGCTATAGAGATTTCGAAAATCGTTTAGAATTGGTCGAAGAAAAGAAACCGGCTCTGGAAATGGTGCGAAATGCCGTAAAGGAACAAATAGGCAAATTTACAAAAGCTCAGATCGTTGAGTACTTACCTGCACTTCGGCGTGCTGCAGTTGAAAAGGCCCTGAAGATATTGGTGGATGAGGGTGAAATCACCCGTCATGGCGGTGGTAGATCTACGTTTTATACTAGAAATGATTAGGGGGAAATACGCCAAAGACATGGGAGGTATTCAAGGAAATAAAAACACTCTACTGAAAATAGGATATGATAATAAATAAAGCATAGTTCCATATGCATGTTTCTCTCCGTTTACCTCAAAAAGAGAACTTGGAAAGATAAAAATGTGATATAATGACGATACTATAAAAAGGAGCTGATGATCCTATGAAAATGCTGCCGATTGGAATAGAAAACTTCAAAGAATTGATTGATAATAAGTATTATTATGTAGATAAAACGGCGCTGATTAAAGATGTTTCTAGCGAAAAGGTTGCTTTGTACACCAGACCAAGAAGATTTGGGAAAACGCTAAATATGAGCAGGCGCTGCCCGCCCATGGCGTGTTATACTATTTCTTTTCCAACAAGGAAAAAGAAAACAGCTATTTGTTTAATGGATTAGAAATCTCAAAGGATAAAGAAGCATGTAAACATCAGAATCAGTATCCTGTTTTGTTTTTGACATTGAAGGATATGAAAAGGAATCATTTTGAAGCGCAAATAGATAAATTTAAATCTATCATCTCTATGCTGGTTGATCAATACGCTGAGCTGTTGGATAGCCCTAAATTACGAGAGTCAGAAAGAAAACTATTGTCACAGTATTTGAATGAAGCTGCCCCAGTAAATAAACTTATGGATGCCTTATTCAATTTAAGTGTTTTTCTGGAAAAACATTATGAACAAAAGACGATCATTTTAATTGATGAATAGGCACTGCCCGCCCAAGGCGCGATGTTCCACTGCAAAGCGCCTATCTTAATGGCTACTATGATGAAATGATAGAGTTTCTTAGAAATGTATTCAGTACAGCTTTGAAAACGAATGACGCGTTAGGGAAAGGCGTATTGACAGGCTGTTTAAGAATCGCCAAAGAGAGCGTATTTACAGGCTTGAATAATTTTAATGTATATTCTATACTTCAAAGAAAATCAAGCAGTTGTTTTGGCTTTACATCAGAAGAAACAAAAGAACTATTAGAATCCTATGATATGATTTCTTGCGAAGCAACTGTGAAAGAGTGGTAGGCGCTGCCCGCCCAAGGCGTGATGGTTATTTGTTCAATCAAACGGAGGTATATAATCCCTGGAGCGTTTTGAAGTATGTAAAAAAAGGTATGGAGGAATCGCCAGTACCTGAATCATTCTGGGCAAACACCAGTGGTAATGAGATCATTTATCGCTACATTCAACAGGGAACTGCACAGATGAAAGTCGAGTTTGATGAATTGATGAAAGGAAATGCAATTGAAAAGAATATTAAATCAGAATTAACGTATCGAGAAATGGATGATATTGATAATATTTACAGTTTTCTGTTATTTACTGGATATTTAAAAATTGAAAAATCATCAGACTTATACCGATATTACTTAAAGATTCCAAATAAAGAAATCGAAATGATTTATGTTCAGATATTCTCACAGTGGTTTGATGCAGTCATAAAGAAAAACAGTACTTCCTTTTATACAGCATTATACAAAGGAGATGAAGAAGAAGCAAGAAAAGTATTGAATGCAATTTTATTTCAATCCATCAGTTATTTTGATGCGAAGGAAGATTTCTATCATGGATTTCTGACAGGTATGCTTCAGGAATTTCATGTCATTTCAAATCGTGAATCTGGAATGGGAAGGTTTGATTTGGCTGTGATACCGGATGATTTTTCGAAAAGAGGACTGATCATCGAGTGCAAACATGCTGCATCCCTGAGAAGTTTAAAAGCGGAGAGTGAAGCAGCCGCAGAACAAATTAGAGAAAAACAATATATCGAGGGATATCTTGCAGATGGATATACTGATTTTATTGGATATGGAATTGCATTTTATAAGAAATCCTGTTATATAACAAAGCTTAATAAAAACAGATAAAAGAAAAGAATTGATGCTGTTTGTGATACTGGAATCATTTGGGACAACAAACAGTCGTGAAATCGAAAAACACGCAAAATCCTATTTGATCAAACAGAGAAAGCGTGTTTTTCGTATAGCATTCAAAAATTGATATTACTGGAGAAACGTTAGCTTTAGGATACCATCTTATTTGTTACAACCTATTAACGAAAAATTTCGATTATAGTCGATAAAGTGATTAAAAACATAATTTATTTCGAGTATAATCGAAATGAAGGGGTGAAGTTTATGCTATATCGTGAGGATTACATTCAAAAAATTGCTTGCTTTAAAGATTAATGGATGTAATTAAAGTGATTACAGGATTGCGAAGATCTGGAAAATTGACAATCATGAGGCAGGTTCAGGAATATTATAAAACGCTTAATACCACTAGAAAAAGCAGAGGATTTTTAAGTCCTCTGCTTTTCCACGCAGTTTGTTTCAGAGTAAAAAATATATCAGCATTCACCGGTAAGAAGTTTAATGAACGCATCGTAGGACTTTACTTTGATCAATTCCTGTATGATGGTCATATCTTGGAGCTTTTCCAATAAATTACTATAAAGCTCTTTAAAAAATCTTCTCTGATTGTGATTTATACCAATCATAATTATAATATTGACCTCAAAATAGCCCCATTTCATTGGCGTTTTATTGACGATTACATAAGAGCAGTTTCTGCTTGTCGAACAAAGTATAGAATGTGGTATTGCAACTTTGTTGTCAAAGCTTGTTGAGGTTATTTCTTCACGCTCCAAGACAGACTGTGTGAAGGATGCAGGTGCAATTCCTGCATCAATAAGTTTTTGTGAGATATATCTTATCATGGCATTTGCATCAAGCTCGTAATGCTCCAGTTCAAACATATCCTTAGAGAAAAAGGAATGGAATTGATGCTTCATCGTATTTGTATGTTGCTGGTCAATAAGTTTATTAAGGAAATCATATACTTTATTCAAATCTTTTCTATCGAAAAGAGGGCTGATATATACCATTGGAACAGCATATGATCTGTTTTGTTCTCCGGACGCATCTATGATAAAATCTATACCTTCTGTATCTATCGAATGAATACTTTGCATAATGGAAACTATGTCAATTTTATTCTGAAATTCTTTTTGGAATTGATAAAGGTAATTTGAAACCGGATAATAGTATTCATTCATTATAAGCAGGGCTTTATACGTATGGCTTTCTTCCGCCTTTTTTTTCGATAACTGCTCCAATATGTAAAGATATGAAGGTGATTTCATCTTTATTCAGCTTACAGTGATATCTATTTCGAATTTCATTCGCTATATAAACGGCAATATCATAGATGAGCGGATTCTGAATAAAAATCTGATCACTGAAAGGATTGGTATTAAAGGTATTGTTGTTCCATCGAAACAATACGTTTTTCAAATGGAGGGAGAAAAAGTTAATAAAATCAGAATCGTTTAGATCAATATAATAAATATAATTGATATTCTCTACCAACTGTTTTGTAAACTCTATGTATTCCAGACTTATGAAATCCTGTGTATACTTTCTAGTTTGATTATTGTGATCCAAT
>ENA-OQCB01000471-OQCB01000471.1-human-gut-metagenome-genome-assembly--contig:-NODE-471-length-18763-cov-3.225424_pt1 | contig 18763 bp, 27 predicted proteins | sample MGYA00242493_ERZ504568 | MGnify/ENA primary metagenome ERZ504568 (study PRJEB26092, sample SAMD00036229) | human gut metagenome | host: Homo sapiens | study: EMG produced TPA metagenomics assembly of...
GTCCTTTATATGAAGGAAATAGACATCCAGGTTGTCTGTGACTGTAAGAGGCTTTGTGATTTGAGCTATCTGTTTTTCATCATCATAGATGGACACATAATTGTTCCTTCCCCTATCAAGGCTGTATCCCAGATAGGCATTTCCCATACACTCAATGCAGAATTTGCTGTCAAACAAGCCGTTCTGCATGACATAGAAGGACCCTTTCGCTGCCATTCCTGCCGATGATTTCAAACTGCCCGAAACGCTGCCCTTTTGTCAGCAGGTATTTGAAGGGAATCAACTCCTCCACGAGGTTGTCGATGAATCTATAGCGGGTAGTATAAACTATTTCCCCGGCAGGATTGGAAAAGGTGAGTTCCCGTAAGTCTTCCGCATTGAACGGCAGGGAAATTTTCATCCACGGGGCTTTTGCCTGGAACAAGAGTTGGCCGTTGGAGGTAACTTCAAATAAATTTTCAATATTTGATTTTGTTTGTTGTATCGTAACCAGCATAGCTGTATCCTTTCTATAGAAAATATTAGGAAATGCAGATGCCCCGGAATCGCATCTGTTTCCCACTTTTATACGAAAAATGGGGAGTTATTTTATGATGTGTGCAGTAATAATCGTATAACTATAATAGTTGACGGTTATCTTTACACTGTCAATTTCGCAGTACCAATTTTTTGCCCTGTCGGTATATATGGCAATTTTCATCCATAATTTTGTCCTTACAATATTCAACCACGTCAACGTTTTCTAATTTCAGATTCCGTCTGATTCTGTCAGCGCCCATTTCAGTAGTATGGATTTCATCAATATTATCAATCAATATGACTCTATCACTCATCATGTCATTCTCCCATAGCTTCCGATTTAAAAAGTCACCTATGTTCATTATAGTCCCATATGTCAATCAAGTAATGATATTCATCGCGGGAATCAGAACTGGCCTCCAGCATGCGGCTCAAATCTGTTTCAGCGAGCAGGAAGCCCCTGGTATTTCCATCATGCATCCACAAGGAGGGGACTGCAAGCCGTAAGTCTAACAGCTTAAAGCCAGGAATAAACTGTTTCTGCCGGGGAACAGCACGATAATCTGCTGTATGGCGCTATATCATTTCCATAGGTGGAGACATAGGCGGAGAACATTTCGCTTAAGCGCGGATTTTCATTCAGTCCCATAATTGTTCAGTCTGTTTATATGCAATTAGTTTCTGGCATTCGGTCATTCCATTATCTGTCTTATTCTGATTTTTTGTGTTGATCAGCTCCCCTACAAACTGGAAGTTACGTTGTCAATTTCTTTTCTGTTTCAGCTATGTCTTTTTCAATCAGCGGACGCATACTGTCCTTGTATTTCGATAAATCTGCACTCCGCAAACATGATAATATTACGGGTATATATTGTGGCTTTGCTGAACCAACCTGTGCAAGAGCCTTTATGCACTGCCTGGCTGTGATTGGCTTTTCATCCGTTATATGTGCAAGAAAATCAGAAATTATCAAGTCGAAACGATTTTCGTCATCCCATTGAGCATTTGCCGCAAGGATATACAATGCTCGATTTCTCACTAATGATTTTGGATAATTAAGCAAAGAGGCAAAGTCATCAAAATATTCATACCATTCATCGGTTTCTTAAACTTTCTCGATATGATTTTATCTGGCAAGATGCACAAGCATTATTTATCGTCTTTCCGTCAACGTTGCTGCAATATTTTCTTTCATGGCTATCCCTCTAACTTCTGATTTTTTCATTTTTTGCGTTTGTCTGACAAACTGGAATTTACAAGACTAAGATTGGCCGGGTACTTCGGCAAGAGCGAAAATCATGCAAACCATTCAATTTCAAAATCATCATTTATAATTTGCTGTAATATTCCAGCTTCTGTTATGTCCCAATAAAGTAATTGCTCTTTATCATGAAATATTATGAGATAAAATCCACCAGTATCGTCTGAATCTCCACAAATTCCGATTTGTTTATATGGCGCTATCAGCTTATAAAAGTATAGCATGTACATTCGGATTCCACAACAGTTTCCCCACCCATCTGCCAGTTGCCGCATATACTTGCCGTATGATATAATTTATCCCATGAACGAGAGGGAGGAAGCAGTATGCCGGCGTATTTCAATCTATCAGTCCAGTTCAGAAGGGATGAGCTTTATCCCACATCTGTGAAGGATTTCTATGCCTTGCTTGATGAAGCGGGAATGAAATTCCAATCAGGCTATTGGGGATTTGAGGAGGATTCATTGGAAGAGACCACCGAATGGAACCAACGGAAGCTGGAAGAGGATTTTAACCTTGGGTTCACGGAGCACCACTCACACGATTATAAGCAGGTGATATATAAGTTTGGCGGTTATTCCGAGGTGCGGGGGTTCTGGATGAACAATTACCCAGAGGACGGGGAGTTTACCCATGAAATCATCATACCGGAATCAGATGTCCTGGCGGAAGGATATCCAGTCAGATTCAAGGAAGAAAGAATTGAGGAACTTCTGGGATTCTCCAAAAGGATATGGCAATTCCCTCCTGTCAGGGCCATACAGACGGGCTTGGAAATTGAGGATGACTCAGCCGGCCTTGCGGAACTGGCACAGGGAGGATTCCCGAACGCCTGGCCTTTTGCTATCGTGGAGGACTCAAGGGCTTGCTATGAAGATTCCATATATGATATACAGCCCATAACCGAGGGGAAGAAGGGGCTCCTATTTCGGCGTACAGGAGCTGACAATGAATAGAAAATGAGGAGGATATTATGATATCGGCTTTTTGGGAGATGTTCAAGCCGCTTTATGCAGTGGATACATTGGAGGGGTATACGGAGAATGAAATTGTATATTTGAAGGAGCTATTCGGCGCTCTGCCGCAGGTATTGGAGGATTATTACCGTGCCGCCGGGCGGACAAAGGCGTTCCACTGTGTTCAGGACATATGGATACTGCCAGAACATTTCCAGAAGTGGGAATGGCTGTGGGAACCGGAATACTTGATTCTTCTGAATGAGAACCAGGGAGTATGCCGGGCCGGAATCCGCAGGGAGGATTTGATGCTGCCGGACCCTCCGGTTTATGTAACGGAGGATGATAAAAACTGGACCCTTTGCGCGCCCACGACCAGTGAGTTCCTGTCTGCCGCACTGGCTTATGAGTGTGTTTTTACCTTTGAATGCAATCCGGAAGAATTCTACTGGTTGACAGAGGAGGAGCTGGGGCTGATTCAGTCTAAGCTCACGAAGCTTCCTTTTGAAATAACAAACTGGCTTTGCGGCATGCGTATTACCCTCTATAGCAATGAGCCGGACAATATGGTGGCCGTCATGGACTGTGGAGACGGGGAACTGCATGGGGACGGGGAACTGCAGATGCTTTATGGGGCGGCAAGTGAAGCCTCATATGCAAGCCTGATGTCCGTCCTGGAAGGCGTTGGGGAAGCGATATAATTTAATGAATGTGGATTGTGAAAGGGGAAGAAAGCCCTTGATTTTGGTGGAACCTCATACGCCATGAACTTGGAGATAGAGCCAAGCAACGAGGAAGGCGGGATTACAGAGGACGTGAACTATTACGATGGCTCCAAGCCCAAGAACACAATGGAGCTGGTTGCGTGGTTTGATAAGGATTGATAAGGGGGCGCGTCAGACAGATGGGATATGATGGTAAGTCTTTATTTGAATGTGTCCGTTGCCCGATGTGTGCTTGCCGCCGGCTGCCTCCATATGGAATTTTCACGGTTGGATTGGATTACGCATTTGATTATATAATTGACGCTATGAAAGTGACGGACAACCTGGGGGAAACAATTGTATTACCAGAAGCTGTTTTCCTTTCCTGTTTTGAAAATCTGGGGGAGGCTGTGACTTCCTTCAGTCCGATTCACTCAGATACTACAGTATACCATTTATATCTGGTTTTAAGAGGTGATGATTGCAGCCTGGAGGAAATCAAGGCATATGCAAAGGTCATGAATGTGAATTATCTCCAGGCAAAACGGGCATTGATGCAGAAGCGGAACCTGATTGCGGCCGGGAGTGCCTATGATATATGGAAAATGCTCGGCAGGCTTGAGCCGTTTAATGTGCATCATGAAATCGAGCAAGAGTATCCATATGGATAAAAGAGGAACAGGACACATAAACAGAGTATATAGGGGAGGTGCTGGCATGGCAAGGGCGTATTTTGGGCTCACAAGGTGGGGCATTACCCTGATACTGCCGGAATCCCTCCCCGCATTCCAGGAGATAGTGATAGCGGATAGAAGGATGAACAGGGATGAGCAGCTGGCAGCCCTGGCTGTTAAAATATGCGAGGCAATCTGTAGGGAGAAATATATGATACATTTTGGCGTTTGACCTGGGTTTCCGGATATACAAGGGCATACAAACCCCAGGCTATTTGCCATGGATAATGGAGGATAAACGAAGGATATGGTTGAAAAACAGCGCATTCAGACTATTTTTACAGCAAAGGATTATATGGAACTCTACCGGACCCAGAAACCAACGGTTGACCTGATGCTTGGAATTAAAGAGCAGTGGGAGTTTGAGGATTTTCTGGAAGAGGAAGATTCCTTAGAGGAGGTCCCTTTCTGGCTGTATTATTCAGTCATACAGGGTGATTTTTTAGAGATAGGCGGATATGAGGAAGATGTTACTGAAAAAGTCGTAGCGTTCCTGCAGAAAAAACTGCCGAAAGCTGAATTCCACCTTATTGTAGACTATCTTCGGGATCTATATGTAGATATAGATGAACGGGATAACCTGGAAGAAAAAATGGGGCTTTGCAACCAATACCTGGCGTGTGCAGGCTATTCAATCCAGGTAGAACATGACGATACCTATTGTACATGGGATTATTTCTTGTCGGTTCAACATGCAAGAACATGAAAAAGGACGGCGTTCCTGCCGTTTTTCTTTGCAAGCGGTCCTTCCAGTGTGTTTTTCCTAATCCGGCAATTAAAAGCAGGAGACAGAGGGCCGGGAGGCTGATTTCTGTTATATATGTGCTGTTTTGGGGCTCAAAAATTAAAAATAATAGACCTGAGGTATGTGAAAACCATACGTTGGGTCCTTTTTGCATGCATGAAATCTCCCAGGCCCCTTTGCCCCAGGCTATCATGTGTATCCACGAAAGACCTTCTTTCACATAGTTGAATTTAGTTCACAGGCAGATCGTCAACCATACGGACAAACCCTCACGCTGCCCTAACATACGATATGGAAAACCCCTGTCTTTTAAGCTGATTCTGCACATTATTACCACCGGCTTAAAGCTATTAGTCTGTCAATGAAGCTCCTATAATGACGAAACGGTTCATCCATTTATCGTATATACTCCAAAGAGCAGTTCCCCACCATTCTTTACCATCATCAAAATAATTTGAGAAATCATCATTCCAGCTAAATATCTCCAAATCCTTTCTAAACGGTATAGGAAATAGTAAATCATTGATTTTACGAAAGTCCTCTTTGCTGTAGGGGATACCATAAGGCGGCCCTGAAAAAGCAAGCCAATAGTTCATTTTCATCTTCTCTGGCGTTTCAGAGACTCCTTTATTAAACCGTCCTCTGTTATCCTCATAAAAGAACGCACCTGCGTCACATTCAATACACTGCATGTCTGATTCATGCACATAAAACAGAGGATGTTTTATGTTGTTGCCTACACGATGCCTTGTGTTAAGTATTGACAATATTGCTTCAATTACAGCTTTTTTGTGAGATTCTGCCCCGTGATAGTCCTCATCCCAACTGAGCAAAACATAGTCAAGCAGAAGTTCGTTATATTTTTCAGACAAAGTTGTATAGAATTTGTCCCCGACAAGTTCTTTCATTTACTTTTACCTCATTATCTTTATCAACCCCGATTTTTCATCCGATTGATCATCCCATTCAACTCAGGAAGCTCACATTTCGCTTTTAGCCTGTCACACAAGTTACCAAATAAAATCCTGCTTAACGCCTATATAAACTGAAAGTTACCAAAACAATTCATAACCGATTGTTTTTAAGATATCTAATCCATTCAGATAATGATAACCGGTCAGGTTGGATAAATCTATCTGTTTACTGCACTGTTGTATTATCTGGGAAACGAACAATGGCTGGTTTAAATTTATGCTCACTCGCTGTCCCTGAAAAACCGCGGGGAGGCCGCTGTTGAGCAGGAAGTGATCCTTGATTGGGAAATTGATATGCAGGGTAGCTTTGGGGAACGCTTTTGTAGTTATCAATAGGTATGGAATCCTTTGATAATCATAATCGTCATATCGGAAAAGCCACATATATTCTGAATTGTCCACTATGATTTTTCTGAACGTTCCCATATTGTGTGATTCCTTTCATTAAATAGCATATCCCGGATGAAACGGTTTCCTGGGGCCAAGGTTATTTGCGCGATACCTTGGCGCAGCTAACGACACTACATTCCCAGTCCCGTTCTAAAACAATACCATCAATCTGCTGGGCTTTATATAATTCATCCAATGATTCTCTGGACCTGCCTTGATATGTATTTCCTTCACCATACCGTCACCTGTTACTGTATTCAAGGTCATTGGGTCTGATGAATGTTTTCTTCCAAATAGCGATAGTCATCTAAGAAACGAGGATTATCCCATGTGCTCCTGGCTGTTTGCAGCAATTTTGCGGCACGGGCATAATCTTTATGGCCGATTGCTGCATAAATATCGAGTACAGCGATATTTCCCCCCATATAACTTGCTGTTCCGATATGGATTTAATATCCTTTGGCTGCTTTCGTATAATGCCATTGCACGGCCTGTTTGTTTTTGATAGAAGTAACAAAGGCAGAGATTGAGACGATGAACCAATTCTAAATCACCGGACAGTTTCACATCTGATATGCTTTCCAATAGTTCGGCAGCCTTGTCATATTGTTTGAGTTTGCAGTATCCTGCTGACAAATTGATTGTAAGCATGCAGTTTGCAAAGCGACCTTTGGCGAGACGGCGCATTGACTCCACTTCTGTGATGTATTCCTCTGCGCGGTTGGATTCCAACAGATGTACGGCTGCCTGCATCTTTTTCAGATAACGCCGGTTGTAGAGGAGGTTGAATGCTGCTGTGCCAACAACTGCGATTCCTCCGCAAATCAGATAATACTTCCAAAATAAGTCATCTGGGATTTGAAATACTATTTTTACAAAGAGTAACGGCAGTCCCAAACAAAGTCCGGCGATAATAATTTTACCCATTCGTTTCATTAATCTGTCCTCCGATAAAAGCTTTGTTTTGTGCTGGAGATGGCCGCGTTCTCTAGGTTACTGAAGGAATCGGAAAGCTTAACTTTTGATGGGAGACGTCTGGCAAATTAACTATTTAGAACAAAAAGATAGGCATAAATACTTTCTTCAGACCCATGTTCATATCGTTTCATACATCTGATAACAGGCCAAATGACAGTACCGTCCGCTAACTTGACAGAAATATGTATCTCTCCCTGTGGGTCGCTATCATCAGTATTCCATTCTCCACCATATAATTTGATAGCAGATTCTCCAATATATGAAGCTAGACCAAATAAGATTTCACCACGGTTTTTTGAAAGCAGCCCTGTTTCGGAACTCTGCTCATCAAAAATCTGTCGATTTCTTTCATGCTTTCTAAAGAATAGTCTGCCTTGTAGCCAGATGAATTTAGCGCTTTAACCACCCAATCTGACGCCAAATGAATATCCTCTTCAAGCGTATTATTATGTTTCTTCTCACTACCATTATTTTTCTTAAAAATCATCCTTAAAGTTTTCTTAAAAATCCCCATATCATTCACTCCAAGTCCATTTCATGATTTCCAAGTTCGCTATAGTCCCATATGCCAATCAGGTAATGACATTCATCACGGGAACCAAATCCGGCCTCCAGCATGGGGCTTAAATCTGTCTCTGCGAGCAAGAAATCATCTGCTTATATATGGTAGCCCATTTGATAAGCTATATTTATGTAAGGCGTTCCGCAGACTTTTCCTGCATCCATAACATCCGTTGCATAAATACGTCCTTTTATCTCATACTTTTCTAGATGCTCGACAAAACCGTCCAAATCACCTAATGAACGTTTTACTATGTCTTCGCCCAGACCGGCGGAAATAATATAATAAACTTCTTTTTCTCCTAAATGCTGCCATATAGGATATGTCCTGTCAATAAATGTTTTCATTTGAGCACAAATACCGTAGAAATATACAGGTGTTGCTAATACCAGAACATCTGCTTTTTTAAAAGATTCCAGAACTTCAGCCATATCGTCTTGCTGAACACAAGTGCCATTATTTTTCATACAAACATCGCATGCTTTACAAAATCCTATTTTCTTTTCTGCTAACCGAATCAGTTCCACAGAGTTTCCTTTATCCTCAGCTCCTTTTTTAAATTCTTCACATAATCTTTGAGAATTCCCTTTTTTTCTGGGACTACCTGAAATAATAAGCACATTTTTCATTAAGTATATCCTCCGAATTACGATTTTTTTATAAACGCTATCCGCTTATAAAAGTATAGCATGGTCCCCTGATTTCCACAACGGTTTCAACGGCCCCACGGTTTCAACGGTTCAACGGTTTCCCCGTCCGGCTGCCTGTTGCCGCATGCACTTGCCATATGGTATAATTTATCCCGGAAAATTCAGTTTTAAGTATCCCTGCCAGGTCTGTTCTTTCAGGGAAATCTTGCCGACCTGATAGCCGTATTCCGTCAGTTCCTTTTTATAATTCAGGAAAGAATGGTCTATGGATATGCCGGCAATATCCTGTATTTCTTCAAAGGTAAGCCTGAATGACTGGCTTCGTTCTTCTGTACATACTCCCACAGGGCGTTGTATTTGCTCATTGTTTATTCCTGCCTTCCACAATTTTGGCTTATATCATCGTGATACCACATAACGGTAATGAGGCATATCCACACCTCTGTAATGTTTTGTCCATGTGCCGGTCATTGTCATACCGTTTCTTATGGCTACGTTTTGGGAAGCTATATTTGTATCCCGGATGATAGAGCAGACTTCATCTGCCTTTAATATTTCAAAAGCATACGTTTTACACGCCTTTGCTGCTTCGATGGCATACCCTTTATGCCAGTACGGCCGCGCAAGAAGATAACCTATTTCAAGCACTTCTGTATCTTTCCACGGCTGCATTGTAAGTCCGCACTGACCTATCATTTCATTGGTTTCTTTTAGAATGACTGCCCATAAACCAAAGTTCCATTTTTGATAACGGAAAATTTGTTTATCCAGCCATTCCTGGACTTCATCATCGCTGAATGCACCTTCATATGCATACATGGTATCCTCGTCCTGTAAGATGCTGCATAAAGAGTCAAAATCGGACTGATTCATCTCGCGCAGATATAATCTCTCTGTTTCAAGTATCATATTTACCTCCGAAAATTTGAGTTTATCAAGTATTATGCTGCGGTAATAAATAAAGCCAATACCTATATTGTCAATTCAAAATCCAAGGTATCCTGCTCAGCGCCATTGACAATAAGCGTGACGGAATGTGTTCCCGGATAATGTTTCCTTGTCCTTAAATCTGAGAAGGAATGTTTTTTTATATATGTCTTTTTCTGGTTTGCCTTTAACAAAATCTCCGATATCTGGAATATTTTCCGGCTCAGCCTTCCATCTGCTTTTACATAGCCCATGGCATACTCCAGCCGTACCTTTGTTGTTTCTTTTGCCGAAACTGTAAACGAAAACGTCATATTTTCTCCGAGGGAAATAGACGCAGAGCCTAACGTAAAATCAGCGATATCCACGGAACCGGCATTGTGGTACCCGAAAATATCCAGCACCTCCTGATTTCCTTTTTTAAGCAGTGTCCGGCATCCATGTTTTACAATCCAATCCGTATACTCATGTCTGCCATACCAATCTCTTGCGATTTTTGTAACCAGGCCAGGATGGGTTTTTGAAATATCATTTAAATGATTGGCCACGCTTTTGCGGACATACAGTGATGGGTCCGTGTTCAGCTGCTCCAAAATAGGAAGTACCGGCGACGGGTCCTTTTTGAAGCTGGTCAATGCCTGGCCCCAGGGGAGGGCGGGACGGCAGCCCTCGCTGGCAAGCCGCCGCACATGCTCGTTATCATGCCTGGCCCAGACAGCCATCTGCTGCATCATGCGCGCTTCTTGCTTTATAATAAACGGTCTTACGGCAAACTCCGCAGTTGAAAGCGGGGTATATCGTTCTATGGCGGCCATTGACAAGTCCCAATGGCATTCATCCTGTCCATAGACTTCAACAAAATCCGGAAAGTATATGAGTGCATTATCGTTATACCCTGAAGGATACCCGGCAATGACCTGGTCTATAATACCCAGTGCCTGTTTATAGTCTGCCGGCAGATATTTTCCTAAATTGATAGTGATTTGCCGCATACGGGCCTTCAGTTCCAATGCATCCCATGTTTCGTTCATAATATGGTCCACAAAATCATTTTCCTGGAATGAGGGAAAGACAGCTTTAATACGCGAAGCCAAATCGTGAAGCGAATCGTAATTATAATATTTGTCTTTCATTAATACGGGCATATGTTTCCTCTTTTCAAATGTGATTCAGCCATGGGTATACCCTATCATAAACAGTTTGTCTGACTTCAACAAAAGTATAGCATGGCCGCCTGGATTCCGCAACGTCCCTATCTGCCTGTTGCTGCATACACCCGCCATATGATATAATTTATTTTATGAAGGAATGGAGAGGGGCAATATGCCGACATTTCAAATGGCGGTGGAATGTATAATTGACGCAGAAGCGGAATCTGATTGCGGCCGGGAGCGCCTATGATATGTGGAGAATGCACGGCAGGCTTGAACCCTTTGATGTACATTATGAAATCGAGCCAGAGTATCCATATGAATAAGCCGGGTTACTTGTGATGGGGGACGGAGAGCCGCATTTTAAGGAGACAAAATATGGATAAAGACAATGAAGTTAAAAAAGAGAGAAAATATTATACTTCTGGGCCGGGGAAACCGCCGATTTTTATTCAGGCTATTTTATATGAGAAGAAAATGTCGGCAATTGATTTTTTTCATTTGACAGATGCCTGCCTGGATTGGGAAAAGCAAGGGGACGATATTGCTGTCATTGAACCTCTTGTCACATTGCTTGCTGCCTGGGGAGATGACCTTATTTTTGCGTTCCATGATACCATGGCAGAGCTTTTATATTCGTTAGACACTCAGAAAATTGCAGGGGACATTTATAAGGACAGAAGTTTTTCTGCGGATGAGTTTTTATATATTCGATGTGCTGCATTAATTAATTCCAAACGGTATTACAACGACATTGTCAGCGGCAGAAGAAAACTGAAAGGCAGCCTGTCATTTGAATCTATTCTGTCTGTTCCTGCTTTTGCGTGGGCAAGAGTACATGGTAAACCAGAGAATGAATATCCCCACACAACAAAATATTGTTACGAAACCATGAGCAATATTGAAGGATGGAAAGGAAAGACTGAGAGAGAGGATTGAGGGAATAGATTGCAGAGGGCAGATTGCAGAGAGCAGATTCAGAATAATCTGCAAGGGGAGGTTAAACGTGAATGAACTTCAGAAAAAGATGGATGTATTACAAAAAATAACAGCAGAGTTTAACAAAGATAATCTTTTATGGGCTATCGGTGCATCACTGCTTTTGTATTTTAAAGGAGTGGCAGAGGTGTTTCATGACATCGACATCATGGTTGATGAAAAAGATGTTGAACGATGCAAAAACATTCTTTTGAACATGGGAACTATGGGTGCTGCCAGCCCTGATCCTCAATATAAGACCAGGACCTTTATAGAGTTTACCGTGGATGAAGTGGAAATAGATGTGATAGCTGGATTTGTTATAGTAGATAACGGCATGGAACACGATTGCTCCCTTAAACCTGACCAAATTACTGAGTTTATCACCATAGGCAAAGAGCATGTCCCTTTACAGGGATTGGCGCTGTGGCGTCAATATTATGAGTGGATGGGGAGAACGTCTAAGGTTGAATTGATTGACAAATTTGCAGAACACAAAACCGGGACCGGCAAAGGCGAAAGATAAAACCATATGATATGGTTTGGTACAGGAGGCCAGGGCAGGAATCTGCGAAACTTACGGAAAATGATTTCCCTGTTTCGCAGCCTTTGCACCGGCCAAGCCCGGACTTAACCCCGCCCTCCCCCGGACCGGCTTTCCGTCCCGGTGGTAAGTCCCGGCGCATAATGCCAATAACGCAGCTGCAACAATAACGCAGCTACAATTCGTTTATGATTTCTGTTATTTCCATGTCTCTCATTCGCTTTGCAGGGGCATAAACGGCTGCAATCGCTGCCATACAAACAAAGAAAAGGATTATCAGTAAAGGGGCGGCAGGCAGACTTATGGCAGCGTAGCTGAAGTGAGAGATTATGAGAATGTCATATAAAAGCTTGTAAATCAGCAAACCGGCTGCACAGCCCACAAGGCCGCCGGTTAAAGCATAGGTAAAGGCTTCGGCCGCAATCATTTTCGTAATCTGATATTGGTCCATCCCAACCGCCCGCATTGCTCCGTATGATTTTATTCTGGAGGATACGCTCATGGAAATACTGTTTACGATATTCAACACCGTAACCAGCGTAATGATTGCTAAAAACGCGTATATGCAGAATACAAATGCAAAATAAGTGCCGGAATTGTGCTGGCCGCGCAGGTCCTTTAATACGCAGTTTTGGTCTAATATGCTGCGGATTGCTGTCACATCTTCATCTGTCACATCCTTTGCTGTCTGTATCATGATGAGAGAGTAGTCAGTGATGCCGGTCAGACGGGTAAATACAGCGCCGGAGGTAACAAGGGTTATTTCTCCATTTGTAAGACCGTTGCTGCTGAAAGGGTTATATTTTAATAAGCCTGCGATTTCAAGCTCTTCATTACCAACATCTATTTTATCTCCGATGTCCAATGTGCTGTCTTTATCCCAGACCGCAAGCACATATTTGCTGTTTCCGTATACCTTTGAAATATTGCTGCCCTTTTTCAGCATACCATCTTTTACAAGGCAGTCCAAATCAAAGTCATCGTAAGAGACAATATCAATCTTAGCCCCACCTGAATGTAATCCTGCGGAAACATCAAAACTGCTTCGGCGCCCGTAAACGCGTTTTACCCCATGCATTCCAATGATTGTATCAGGCAAATCACTGCTGACTGTATTTGAACCGTCAATACTTGTAATGTTTATATCAGATGTGCCGGCTGACTGCGGCATAATATAGCCGACAAAATCGATCAGAACAGAAAAACTTAAGAATAAAATAATACTGAGGGCAAATGAACCTGTCATAAGTATCAGGTTTTTTGCTGCAGACAGGGCGTGATGAATGCCAAGCGCTGTCTCAACTTTAAACAGGTGTGTATTTACTGTGTGGTGTGCATTACCATCATTTTGTGAATTGCCTGAAACGGCTGTGACAGGAGATACTTTTGCAGCCCGTTTTGCGGGAGCTCCTGCGGCGAGTAATACTGTAACGATACCCACAACGATTCCGCTGACAATACCGGGCATGCTGATGCCGAATAGAGGGATGCCGGAGAATTCTTCACCGACAAAAAAACGCAGGGCAGCGCACAGGCACCATGTGACTGCAATCCCAAGCGCAACGCCTGCGGGAATAGCAGTTTTGCACCAGTTCAGGGCTTCCAGTCTCACAAAACGGATTATTTGCTGACGGCTCATACCAAGACAGCGCATCATTCCGAAAAACTTTGTTCTCTGGGTTATATTGCTGTTCATACTGCTGGAAATCATCAATACGGCCGCTGTCAATATCAGCACGAACAATACACCTGCTGTCAGAAAAAGGGTTTGGGTCATTGTATTAGTTAGCAGGTCCTGAAGGGTCAGGTTTCCATGCTTCTCCAGCAATCGGGACTGCTCCATTTTGACACCCATATCAGCCATGCTGAAAACAGCTGTAACCAAAAAGACAGCAAATACAATGCATAAAAGTGTCATGCTGTTTTGCCGATTTTCTGACCTTTGCGGAGATAGGGATAAGGCTTAGATAGCTTTTCATTGGCGGCACCTCCCAAAATCAGTAAGGACTCCGTCTGATACCTGCAATACCCTGTCCGCGGTTTGCGAAATACTGCGGCTATGAGTAATCATAATAATGGTCTGTTCATATTTTTTTGACGCTTCTTTCAGGAGCGCGATTACTTCGCTGCTGTTTTGTGTGTCGAGATTTCCGGTTGGCTCGTCAGCCAGAATTAACGCCGGACGCGTAATAAGGGCGCGTCCGATTGCAGCGCGCTGCTGCTGCCCGCCGGATAACTGGCTGGGCAAGTGATTGCGGCGTTCTTTCAGATTGAGTATTGTAAGCAGTTCTTCTAAATACTGCTTGTCAGGTTTCTGGTAATCAAGCAGCACCGGAAAGATAATATTCTGCTCAACGGTCAGTTCCGGTATGAGGTTGAAGGCCTGAAAGATGAAACCTATATTTCTTCGTCGGAATATGGTACGTTTGCGGTCGCTCATGGAAAAGATATCGTTGCCGCAAATCATTACTTTGCCGGATGTGGGTGTATCAAGAGCGCCTATCATATTGAGAAGCGTGCTTTTTCCGGATCCGGATTCTCCGACGATAGCCACATGCTCGCCTTTGGGAATGGAAAAACTTACATTCCTGAGTGCATGCACAGCGGCGTCACCGTTTCCGTAGGTTTTACAGATATGATTGATTTCTAATAAGTTCATGGTATAAACGCCTCTTTCTGTTTTGATAATCCCAATATAACAGAGCAATCCTACGCCAATATGACTGTAAGCCTACAATTTTGTAGGAATTAGAATTTGGAAGGAATTAGAAAATTTATTGTAAAGGAGGTGCCGCTGCCTAATGTGCTGTCTGCTTCAATTGTACCGTTATGGGCTTCCACAATCGCTTTTGCTAACGGCAGACCAAGACCGATTCCTTGTGTATCCTTGGAAAACCGGCTCCGATAAAACCGTTTGAAAATATGGTGCAAATCTTCGGGATGAATGCCGCATCCATTGTTCCTTTATGGTAATCTGGACAACAGAAGCAAACGCCTGCCATTCGATACGGACAAAACTGCCTTTTTCAGTGTGGTCGAGGGCATTTTTGACAAGATTGCTGACAGCTTCGATGATCCAGGTACGGTCACATAAAAGTGTAATTTCTCCACTGCCGGATAAGCAGATTTCTTTTCCCTCCCTTTGGGCGCGAAACAGGAAATGTTGTTTTACGTTTTCTGCGAGTTCGGACACATGTTCTAAAGACTTCTCTAATATAATCGTACCTGCGTCCAGCTTTGTGATTTTCAAAAGATTCTGCACCAGTGTTTCTATGCGGTCCAGCTCCTGCTCGGAAAGCAGGCTGAATTCCTGAATAACCGGAGAATTTTTTCCTTCGTCCTGTATAATGCCGTTGTAAATATTCAGGGCGGCAAGGGGTGTCTTTAGTTGGTGTGAAATATCTGAAATGGTATTTTGCAGAAATTTCTTTGAGCTTGTTTCATTTACAGCATGGGCATTCAAGATAGAGACCAAAGAGTTTACTTCATGGAACAGTCTGTATAGTTCGCCCTCGTCATTACACTCAATGGTAACATCTTTGTTGCCGGAAATAGATTCCTTTATCTGTGATATGGCGTTTTCCATGATTGTATGCTGCTCTCTGAAATACCGGAAACAGAGCGTTAATATTACAGCCCCCATACACAGGCTGCTAAATAGGATGCAATACGACGCATTCCTGACCTCAAAGCCTGCTAACAGCGCTGAAATCAATGTAAAAGCTAAGATGGACCACAAAATACCGGCAAAAAGAAATTTGATTCTTCGGTTGGCAAATAGTTTCATCATAACACCTCAGTCTGCTGTATTCCATTTATACCCCATGCCGCGGACCGTGATTATCCTTTCCGGTGCTCCGGGGTTGTCCTCGATTTTTGTGCGGAGTCTGCGGATGTACACCGTAAGGGAGCTGTTATCTATATATTGTTCGCTGCAATCCCATAATTTGCTTAATATCTGGTCTGGGGAAAGTATCTGGTCAGGATGCTCCATGAACAGGCATAACAATTTATATTCACTGGCTGTCAGGTCGAGCCGTTTTCCGTTTTTATATACCGTTCCTTTCAGAAGCTGAATATGAATGCCGTTGGAGCTGATTTCTGCAGCAGCTGTATTAAAATTTTCGCTCCTGCGAAGAAGTGCGTTAATTCTTGATAAAAATACAGCCAGCTTAAAGGGCTTTGTAATATAATCATCGCCCCCCATATCAAGCCCCATGATAATATCTGTTTCTTCGTCGGCAGCAGTAAGAAACATGACAGGTACTTTTGACATACGGCGAATCTTCCTGCAAAAATCAAAACCGGAACCATCGGGGAGACTTACATCCAGAATAGCCAAATCATAGGATCCATTTGCCCATAATGTGTCAGCTTCCAGTATAGTACGGGCAGCATCTATTTCATATCCCTGCTTTTTTACAGCAAAGGAAAGCCCGCTGATTAAACTCAAATCATCTTCCAGCAAAAAAAGTCTTTTCATCTGTTATCGGTTCCTTTCCCTTAAGGTCCAGCAGCCAATCAGCTGTTGTATCTTAACATCGTAATCGTATTCCCTTTCAAACACCGCTTCTCTAATTGTATACGGTGAGCTGAATAAAATCAACAAGAGAGGGGGAGCGGCCCGGCTTTTAACTTAAATACAATGCTTTCCTTCAAACGGCTTTTTTGTTATACTGAGAGTAATTGTATGAGGATACGGCACCTGTATGGGAGGAGACATAGATTGGAACTGTTTGTAAAACCAGTATTTATTTTAAAGAAAGGAAACTGAGCCATGGCTTTTGATTTTAAGAAAGAATATAAAGAGTTTTATATGCCCAAACATAAACCTGAAATCATAACTGTACCGCCGGTAAATTATATAGCTGTCCGGGGTAAAGGAAATCCAAATGAAGAGGGCGGTGCATATCAGCAGGCGCTGGGGATTTTATATGCAGTGGCCTATACTTTGAAAATGAGTTATAAGACAGATTATAAAATGGAAGGATTTTTTGAATATGTTGTTCCGCCCCTTGAAGGATTTTGGTGGCAGGATAATGTGGAAGGGGTGGACTATTCGGATAAGTCTTCCTTTCAGTGGATTTCCGCTATTCGGTTGCCGGACTTTGTAACGAAAAAGGATCTTGATTGGGCAAAAGAGACAGCGGAAAAAAAGAAAAAGTTAGAATGTTCATCAGCAGAATTTTTAACCATTGAGGAGGGGCTGTGCGTTCAGATGATGCATTTGGGTGCATTTGATGACGAGCCTGCATCTGTGGCCGTTATGGATAAATTCATACAGGAAAACGGTTATGTAAATGATATGAACAGTAAACGGCTTCATCATGAGATATATATGACAGATGCAAGAAAGACTGCGCCAGAAAAATGGAAAACGGTTATCAGGCATCCGATTAAATAAGAACCATGTTTAGCCAAGGGTACTTATTAAAACAAAAACCATTACAACCGCCAGCAAAATGAGTACCAGAAAAATCAAACCGACGATTTAAACTATCTGCTTTGCTGGGGCCCAGCGCTGTTCCTTTGTGACCAGATATTTAAAGGGGATCGCTTCTTCAATCATATTGTCAATTATTTTATAATGTGATGTATAAAGGATTTCCCCGGAGGCATCCGTAAAGGTAAGCATATCTTTAATCCTTCCTGCTCAGGTATTTTATGGTACATCAGAGGTAGAATGTGTATAAAATTATAACATGCCGCCCTGTTTTCCACAACTTTTTCCGTTTTGATATGCCGGTTGCCGGAGGGACCCCAATATGGTATAATTTACCGGTGAAAGCGGGATGGCATAATCCCTGATATAATGAACGGCCAAATGATAGAAAGCAGAATGTGAAATCGAACATTACGAGGTGGATAGAATTGATCGGAATATATCTGAGCGGTACGGGAAACACCAGGCATTGTGTTGAAAAATTAACAGGACTACTGGATTCCTCCGCAGAATCCATGCCTTTAGAAAGCCGGGGGACCGTTGAGGCAATACGAAATAATGATACGATTATACTGGGATATCCTACGCAGTTTTCAAACGCACCTTATATGGTCAGGGATTTTATACACAGAAATGCCGGTCTGTGGAAGGGAAAAAAGCTGTTATGTGTTTCAACAATGGGTGCGTTCAGCGGTGACGGCGCTGGCTGTACCGCAAGATTACTCAAAAAATATGGTGCAGTTATTCTGGGCGGACTTCATATCCGTATGCCGGACTCAGTATGCGACAGTAAGCTTCTGAAAAAGACACTGAAACAAAACAGAGAAATCATTATTCTGGCTGATAAAAAGATAGAATCTGCCGCGCTGCTTATAAAACAAGGGATATATCCAAAAGACGGCATAACGTTCATTTCCCATTTGGCCGGTTTTTTGGGGCAGCGTCTTTGGTTTTACGGAAAAACAGCAGATTACACGGATAAGCTGAAAATCAGTAAAAGCTGCATTGGCTGCGGGCTTTGTGTCTCCTTATGCCCAATGGAAAATATCTCTATGAAAAACGGAAAAGCAGCTGCGGGTAAAAGGTGTACAATGTGCTACCGGTGTATCAGCCGTTGTCCTGAAAAGGCAATTACGCTTTTAGGCAAAGAAGTAAAAGAACAGTGCGGTTACGAAAAATATCGTTAGGGTAATCCTGGTTTGCAGGCGTTTTGGACAAGCCCAAAGCGGCCGGACAATAAAACACAC
>ENA-OQCB01000472-OQCB01000472.1-human-gut-metagenome-genome-assembly--contig:-NODE-472-length-18738-cov-5.826769_pt1 | contig 18738 bp, 19 predicted proteins | sample MGYA00242493_ERZ504568 | MGnify/ENA primary metagenome ERZ504568 (study PRJEB26092, sample SAMD00036229) | human gut metagenome | host: Homo sapiens | study: EMG produced TPA metagenomics assembly of...
CATCGTGCTGTTTTTCTTCATCCAGTCCAATCAGTGCCCGTGCATGCCGTTCACTGATTTTTTTAGTACTGACAGCCTCCTGCACATCCTCATCCAGATTCAACAGACGGATTTTATTCGCAATAGACGACTGACTCTTGCCGACACGCAATGCCAGCTGACTCTGATTCAGTCCGGAATATTTCATGATCTCCACATAGGATTTCGCTTCTTCAATCGCACTCAAATTCTCTCTCTGGATATTTTCAACCAGTGCCATTTCCGCCATTTGCACTTCATTGGCATCCATGATCAGAACCGGTACATCAACAGCACCGTTCAGCTTCAGTGCACGGAATCTTCGCTCACCTGCAATAATCTGATATCTTCCATCCATCTCGCGAACCGTGATTGGCTGAATCAGCCCGTTTTCACGAATGGATTGTGCCAGATCCATCAGCGCTTCATCATCAAATTCCAGACGCGGCTGATAAGGATTCGGCTCGACCAGATCAATATCCACAATTCTTGTATCTTTCATTCTATTCCTCCTCAAAGGGGATTTTTCTTCATCTGTGCAAACGGTCTCGGATATTTCTTCGGTGTCGGTCTCGTTTTTACAAAAACGAAATTGATCCGCTGTGATCCATCTGACAATGTATGCACATCCCTCTGCTTCATTTCACAACCCAGAAGTCGAATTGCTTTTTCAGCCAATGCGTATTCTTCATCCCCATTGGCACCCTTTAGCGCGAGGAAGCTGCCCTGCTTCTTCACCAGCGGTATGCAAAGCTCACTTAGTAGCGGCAGATTCGCCACGGCTCTTGCACTGACGATATCAAAGCTTTCCCTATGGTCCTTTGCATAGACCTCAGCGCGTTCATGTACACAGGTAACGCCCTTGAGCTGCAGCTTATCGCATAATGCATTTAAAAAAGTAATTCTTTTTCCCAGAGTCTCCACAATTGTCAGCTCCAGCTCGGGATATATGATTTTTAAAGGTATTCCCGGAAAACCTGCCCCCGCCCCGACATCACAGAAGCTGCCCTGTATCGACATATCAAAGGAAGGCAATATGGAATCCAGAAAATGCTTTTCATAAATCTCATCCGGATCGGTTATGGCGGTTAGATTTATCTTCTGATTCCATTCGATCAACATGGATGCGTACTCTTCAAACTGCCGAAGCTGATGCTCCTGCAATATCATACCGTGCTTTGCAAGCACCTTGGAAAAGTCTTCTTTATGAAATATATTGGACATAGTATCCCTCCAGCACCTACTATTATATCAAAGAACACTCTCTAACTAAACATTTTGTTTGTGAATTTTCCACATAGAGCAGCTCGTAATATGTAATCGCTTTATAACAGGGAGAAAAACAGATATATTGAACCTGTAGGCTATTGTCTTACTGCAACATGTAGGTAATAAAAGTTCTTTCTTTGAAATAGCTACGGGTTATCCATAGCATATGATATGAATGAAGTTCATACAGCAACAGTCCATATCTTGTGAGAACTCCAACAGCACTGTGATTCAAGTGGATAAGTGAAGCATTAAAAAAACCTCTGACAGCATTTCACATGTGCCAGAGGCTTTATCATTTACTTGTATTTTATCACATCCATTTCTTCTTATCTATGTCTTTGTATAAGATACAAATCTTAGGATTCAAATCAAATTACAATACATCATGACAAGCTTTCAATGAACGCTTCGTATTTGAACTATTAATGGAATCTGCAGTATTTTCTTTCAACCATATCTGTTGCAGGTTGCTGATTTGCTTTCTCCCTGCTTCTTACGTAATCTGCATTCCTCCTGATGCTTTCTATATTTTTTCCTGACTTTGCCGGAAGTGATGGTTCTTATGATATCCTTCCAATCTCATCAGTTTAGATAGTTTCAGGTTTCTTATGACATCTTTTTGTTAACCGGATACACATCCTGATCTTTGTAACGGACAACAATTCTCATGTTTCGTTTCTCATCAGTTTCTCCTTAAACGCTTGCTTTCCCATCAAATCATAGTCCAGCCGGTCATAAGATATAGATCTATTTACTTAACCATCGATATTCAACAGCCGTTCGATTTGTCTACTTGTATTAACATTCAAATTACCTTGGAGTTTTCTGTTTTACCAGTTGATACAATCACTCATATCATTTCCTGATACCTTGTCTGCTGTCACCAGTTCTTCTTCAGGCTTAAACTTTCGATGATCCACACCGTATTTCCGTTTTACGTTAGATTATTATGATATTCGAATAACTTTCTTTTCACTGACAAGCTCCTATACAAGAAACCCTTTCACGCATCAGCTTCTAATGACAAGTTCCAGAATAATCTAACTAGCTAACTGTCCCATTTTCTCACCGCTCTCTTTTCTTTGTTATTTCTTTTACACCTTTATTATATTCGCTGAACAGCTGCTGTAAAGGGTTGTGGAATAATTTGCAGAAATTTGGAATAATTGGTAATTTACCTACGTTATACTTCCCATAATCTCATTTCTACTAGAATCCCCAAGCAATATTAGAGTCCAAATTTTCAATGATAGGCAGGGGATGTAACGATAATCTTTATTGTTTTATATGCCTGATTCCCATGCCCGTCATACGCAGATATATGAACAGTATGAACGCCAACAGCATCCTCATCAAAACTACAGGTCTGGTTATTTTCATCACAGGTATATTCATAATAGCGGTATGCTTTATCCCCATCTTTTTCCTGCAAATCAAACACCACCTTATCATAGGGTCGAACATCATAAACCTTCAGGTAATCACTTAATCTAACGTTGGGATCACTTTCTATTTTCACTGGTCCCGTATATTTTATAATTGGAGGATCCCTGTCAACAATTGTCAAATTGAAAGCCCGGCTTGTCTTATACCCATTGCAGCTAACTGTTACCGTAAGCAACTGTTCTTTATTGATAATGGAATCATCATAATGAAACAGGACAGTCGCATCCCTGGCAGAAGAATCTAATTCTACAAAATCTTTCTCGGCCAGTGACTCTCCCCAAAGTATTTCTCTTGGGCTATCTTCCTTAATGAAATGAATAGCTTCTTCTATACCTCTCATCCACGTTACATAGCAAACAACACCAAAAGCCATACAAAGTAATAAGATGAAAAGAATAATTGACTTCTTTCTCATAGTACCATTTGAATTGAACCACTACCAGGCCAATAGGTCGATTTTACATCAATAGAAACAAATTGCGCAGAAGATACTCCGTTATAGTTAACTGCTAACTTTCCCATCTTTTCACCGCTCTCTTTCTTTTGTAATGCCGTTTACACGTTTATTATATACAACATCGCATATATGTAAATTTTTTTGGAATAATTTACAGGTAAATGGAATTTTGTGATCTTACTCTATTAAGCTATGGAAGGCGCTTAATACCTCTGCTTTCTTCGATCTGGAAATGGGCAGATGCAACGATGGCAGCATGACCATATCATTCTCAATTTTCATAATATACATAATATTTACCAGATAGCTGACATGAATCCAGAGAAAGTTATACGGTTTAAAGATTTCATAGGCATCCTTCATATTCTTACGTTCACGGAATTCCCCGCGCCGTGTATGATATACAAGCAGCTTTCCTTCTTTCTCAATATAATAAATATCGCTGATTTTCAATGGCACCTTTACATTGTTATAAGAGAACAAATACTCATCCTGATTGCGGAGAAGCTTTTGCATATGAGGAAGAATTCTCTCCATCTCTGATTGGAGATGTTTTCGTTCCACATAAAATATACGTGAAAACGGAAGAATCTGCTGTTCGGATGCACTGATTTTCGCCTTTGTATAGATGATGATACGCTGAGGCTTACGTAAAACAAAGGATTGTGTTATTCTGGGAACTTCCATTTTTTCATGAAAAATTACGACATGAAATTCCTTCTCCGCCTCCGCTTTTGCGAACTGGGATATCTTTTTAAAGCAGTAGAAGCAGCAGTCCTCCTCCTGCAGGTACTGTACAAGAGAAAACATGATGTTTTTCGCAGCCTCTTCATTTTCCAATATCGCTATTCTCAGCATAAGCATCACCCCCGTGTCGTTATGTTTTATACTTCCTTATAGGTACACAATTGTATCTGATATCGCTGAAGCAGAGCAGCCGCTTCTTCACTGCACAGGATTTCCAGCTCCTTCATGCGCTTCCATGAATATGAGGTTGTTTCATACAGAAACTGATCAATATAGGCGGGATGGCACATCAAATCCGTCACCTACTCCGGAATCATAGAAATCCATGCAAAGCTGCGCATGCGGAAAGGATACGGGATATGCAAAGCCGCCGCGAAATGGCAATGCATATTCCTTATTCAGTCTTTCCATCACCTTCTGCAGCTTTTGAGTTGTATGAATGTGGTGATGAGAATCCAGATGATCAATCCGAATACCATGCGCAAGAACACAGCTATCTGTGCCTTTAATTCTTCATACATTTCCGATTCACTATAACCTGCAACATCATCCTGTTTGTGGAAATAGCCGGTTTCCGTAACCAGGGTTTGATGTGTGGATAGCAGCGGACGATAACAGGTAAGATTCAGATGAACACCCACAGCCATATCCGGATGCTCGTGATACAGCTGAACTGCATGGGCAAAGCCGGGCATATTCGCCATAATTGAAGTCGATGTGACAATTCCCTCCTGCATAGCCTTTAATATGCCATGATTTACCGCCTCACTGAAGCCGAAATCATCCGCATTCACAATCATTCTTTTCATTTGTTTCTCCTCCTTTTATACAGCTTTATTATACGCCGTTTATAGGAAAGAGTATATGGAAACTAGCGGTTGTTCAGCATTGCGTATTTATATGCCAGCATAATTATCTGATCTGCATGGCTGCCGATCACCGGTATACCGTGTCCGCCGGCTACCATATCCGGATGCAGCTGAAGCCGCCAGAGCTTTTGAAAGCTTTCCAGCAAACGTAAGCCGTCATATGCCATATCGCCTTTCCATCCGGTATAGGCTGCTTCACCGGTTTCTCCATCCGCAAAAAACATGTCACCGCTGAAAAGCACTGCCTCCTTATCCAGCATTACATAATAAAGCATGGAGCCGCTGGTATGTCCCGGCATGCGCAGTGCATGGATACACAGACCTCCTACGGAAATATCCATATCCTCGTGAATACATACATCCGGATGACACGGTGGCATCACATGGTTGGTAAATGGGCTTTCCGGGCCGAAATTTCCGGTGATCATATTCATTTCATCACCCGTCCCTACATAAATTTGTGCCCCCATGCTTTGAAACCAGGAAGAACTGCCCGCATGATCATCATGACCGTGCGTCAAAAGAACATGCGTGATTTTGTGTTCGGATATATTCCAGTAAGCCATATTCTGCCGTATGATATCCAGTGCATCATATCGTCCGCAGTCAATCAGAATATAACCGCTGTCATGCTGAAGGGCATAGACATTTCCCAGCTTGCCATATACACCTCCGGAAAGTAGATACAGATGTTCTCTTAATTTCATATACATTCTCCTATCTGCCATATTTCACAGGAAACAAGACCCTGTATTAAGGACAGTATATCATATTCGAAGGTCTGCCTGCGATTTTTTTCTATGCGCAGTGAAGGCTGGTTGCCTAACCCTTTAACATTTCTCGTCTCATTTTCGCAGAATAGAAACTTCCATATCCGGCAGAATGAATAAACGGAAGCACCACTGCCTGCGGTAATTCAGGAATCGAAAAAAGAACCGCCGTTACCAGCCGTTCTTCTCTTTGCTTATTCTACTGTTTCTCTCCATATTTTTGCGCCGAGAGCTGTAAGCTTTTCATCGATATGCTCATATCCGCGTTCAATATGATAGATGTTGTGTATGGTTGTCACACCATCTGCGATCAGTCCTGCAATCACAAGACAGGCACCGCATCTTAAATCTGTCGCATAGACCTCGGCACCGGATAACGGTGTTGGCCCATTGATAAAGGAGCTCGGTATCATTACATTGATGTTTGCCCCCATCTTATTTAATTCCTGACAATGCTTAAACCGTTCTGTATAAATCGTTTCCGTTACAATCGACTGTCCCTGTGCCTGCGTCAGCAGTGCTGTCAGCGGCTGCTGAATGTCTGTCGCAAAGCCCGGATATGGCAGTGTCTTGATATCCGCAGCCTTTAAGTCCCTGGAAGCGCGAATCACCACATTATCCACACCGATTTCCAAATCTGTACCGATTTCCTTCAGCTTGGAAAGCAGTGCCTCCAGATGATGCGGAATAATATTGTCGATACGTACCTCCTTTGCGGCTGCGGCGGCAAGCACGATATACGTGGCAGCCTCAATTCTGTCCGGGATGATTTCATGAAAGCATCCGGCCAGCTGATCCACACCGTCAATCGTAATAACATTTGTACCGGCACCACGGATATTGGCACCCATTTTATTCAGCAGTGTTGCCACATCAATAATCTCCGGTTCCTTGGCGGCATTCTCAATCGTTGTTCTTCCCTTTGCATGAACGGCAGCCATCATAATATTGATGGTCGCTCCCACACTGGCGATATCCAGAAATATCTTGGTTCCTGTCAGCTGTGGTGCATCCAGAATATAGGAGCCGTGGTCATAGCGTATTTCAGCTCCTAATGCTTCAAAGCCCTTTAAATGCAAATCAATCGGTCTGGGTCCCAGATAGCAGCCTCCCGGCATTTTAATTTCCACATGGCCGTATTTGCCCAGCAGTGCTCCCATGAAATAATAGGAAGCGCGAAGTTTATTTACAGCGTCCTGTACCAGAGGACGATTTTCCATTGAAGTTGGATCTATAACAATGGTATCAGAAGAACGGATGTCCACCAGAACACCCAGATCTCTCAGCAGTACAGACAGGGATTGTACATCAGATATTTCAGGAACTCCACAAATAGTAACTGGTCCATTTGCCAGAATGGCGGCCGGGATCAGTGCAACCGTGGCATTTTTCGAACCACTGATTCTAACTGTCCCCTCTAATGCATGCTTTCCTTCAATCTTTATAACTTCTTCCATGACAATTCTCCTTCCAGTATTACTATTTTATTGTGATTTACTGTTCACGTGATTCTTTACAGGCGCAAAAGTGCATTATTATTATAAAGCATTTCAGGACAGATATCTATATAAAAAGAAAAATCTTAAGAACTTGTCATTTCCTGCATATGAATCCGCTGTACATCATAAAATATTCCCGATTTTTCCCATTTAATTAGTAAATGCATGTCTTTTTTGGTATAATACGAAATAGTGGGTTGAAAAGGAGTGGAACGATGAAAGAAGTGGCATTTGATAATGACAAGTATTTAAAACTGCAATCCAAGCACATCTTGGAACGGATCAGCAATTTTGACAATAAATTATATCTGGAGTTTGGCGGAAAGCTGTTTGATGATCACCATGCTGCCAGAGTTCTGCCGGGATTTCAGCCGGATAGTAAACTGGAAATGCTCCTTGAGCTGAAAGAGGAAGTGGAAATCGTCATTGCGGTATCCGCAAATGATATAGAGAAAAACAAGATACGAAGCGATATGGGCATCACCTATGATGTTGAGGTGCTGCGTCTGATTGATGCATTCCGTGATACCGGGCTGTACGTCGGCAGTGTTGTCATCACACAATATGCGAATCAGGCTTCCGCAGATACCTTTAAAGCACATCTGGAGCATCTGGGTGTCCATGTTTATCTGCATTATCCAATCGCAGGGTATCCGAACAATATACCTTTGATCGTATCCGATGAAGGCTACGGCAAGAATGAATACATAGAAACAACAAAGCCGTTGATCGTTGTAACGGCACCGGGACCCGGCTCCGGTAAAATGGCAACCTGCCTGTCTCAGCTCTATCATGAGCACAAAAGCGGGATCAAGGCGGGATATGCGAAATTTGAAACCTTCCCGATCTGGAACCTTCCGCTGAAGCATCCGGTGAATCTGGCTTATGAGGCTGCAACCGCGGATTTAAACGATATCAATATGATCGACCCGTTCCACCTGGAGGCATATGGGGAAACGACTGTCAACTATAACCGTGATGTAGAAATTTTCCCGGTTCTGAATGCCATGTTTGAGAAAATCCTTGGAACAAGCCCTTATAAATCTCCAACGGATATGGGTGTGAATATGGCAGGCTACTGCATTATGAATGATGAGGCCGCAAAGCGTGCCAGCAGCGATGAGATCATACGCCGCTATTATAAAGCCAGAGTAGATTATAAAAAAGGACATACGAGTGAAGATACCATCGGTAAGATCGAAATCATCATGTCACAGGCGAACATTCAGCCTGAGGAGCGAAATGTTGTGAAACCCGCACTGGATAAATCTGAAGAAACAGAGGCACCGGCTGTGGCAATCGAATTGCCGGACGGGCGGATCGTAACAGGAAAAACAACCTCATTGCTGGGGGCAAGCTCTGCCGCTTTGCTGAATGCATTGAAGGCACTGGGTAATATTAACGATGAAATTCCGCTGATTTCACCAAACATCATCGAGCCGATTCAGAAGCTGAAGGTGAATTCTCTGGGAAATCATAACCCGAGACTGCATACGGATGAAATTCTGATTGCGCTATCCATCAGTGCAACCACCAATCCGGTATCACATCTAGCCCTGCAGCAGCTGGATAAGCTGAAGGACTGTGAAGCACACAGCACGGTAATTCTGTCCCAGGTGGATGCGAATACCTTCCGCAAGCTGAATGTCAATCTGACATGCGAAGACAGATATCAGACGAAAAAGCTATACCACAGATAATATGGACAGTCCCTTCGGACTGTCTTTTTAACTGCAGCAGGATTCACATGGTATTGCCCTTATTTTTGAAAAGCGTTCACAGCTGCTTCAGAAAAACTTCACAGAGCATTGATACAATAGCTGTGGTGATAAAAATGAACAAAAAGAAAAGAAGTGCTATGATTTTAACGATTGCAACGGTATCTCTATGTCTGGTGGCCTGGCTGTCCAAGCCAAATACGACAAATACGATTGGCAGTATTGTTTCCGGAAAGACAGCAGTAAAGGAAATTTATAATGTGGAAAAGCAGAATACCATTCGTAAAACTCTGGATGAACAGATTGCACAGGGGAGCCACAGCGAAAACAATGCTTTGATGGTCTATAATCCGTTTGGTACAAACACACTTTCCATGTATACTTATTTCACAACTGCACAGGGGGCGAAAATCAGCTACACGATCCATGTGGAGGATGATAAGATTGCGGATTTCACACGCACATTGAACAGTGATTATACACGAACACACGAATATCAGCTGATTGGTCTGATACCGGATCACGAGAATACGATTACCCTGCATATGGAATATGAAGACGGTACGAATAAGGATGTCACATATACCTATACCTGCGGCTCCCTAAGAGGAAACGAATCCATTCAGCTGGAAGCAAAGGAAGGTAGCAGCAGAGAAGAGCTCAGCGATGGTCTGTATGTTATTCTCGGTAATGACAGTGATGAGGATGACTTCATGTATTATTATGATAACAACGGTATCCTGCGCGGTGAGGTTCCAATTGAAGGCTATCGCTCACACCGTCTGCTGTTTGCGAATGAACGCATGTATTACAGTATCAGTACAAATAAGATGGCTGAGATGGATGCACTGGGACAGATAACCAATGTATTTGATCTGGGAAACTATGATCTGCACCATGATTACGTCTTTGATGATAATGGAGATATGCTGATTCTTGCGACCGATACGACAAAGGATACGGTTGAGGATATGATTATCCGCCTTGATGTTTCCAGCGGTGCCGTGTCTCAGGTCGTGGATATGGGGGATTTGTTTCCTACCTATAAGGCCTCAGTATATGACAAAGACAACGACGAGCTGGATTGGACACACCTGAATACCATTCAGTGGATGGGAAATAATGAAATTCTTGTGAGCAGCCGGGAAACTAGCACCATCGTCAAAATCACGGATATCTATGGTACACCGGAAATAGATTATATGATGGGAGAAAAGACCTATTGGGAAGACAGTGACTATGCAGACCTGCTGCTGGATAAGGCAAACAGCTTCACCTCACAGACCGGACAGCATTCCATAACCTATGTGGAAGACGATTCTCTGGCTGATGGTCAGTATTATCTGTATATGTTCAATAATAATTTCGGATACTCTTCCACGAATACAGCCTATGACTGGAGTCAGCTGAATATCCCTACCGAGGTGAAGGCAGAGGATGCTGTTAGCAAATATTACAAATATCTGGTAGATGAAAGCAAGGGCACCTATGAGCTTGTGGATACATTTGATGTTCCGTATTCTCCCTATGTATCCAGCGTGCAGAATATCGGTGGCAATACTGTTGTGGACAGTGGTATGGCATTTAATTTCCAGGAATATGACAGTGACCATACGCTGATTCGTTCCTTTACCATGGAGGGTGAAAAGTATATTTACCGGGTTTATAAATACACCTTCGACGGCTTTTACTTCAATCAGTAAATTTATTGGGTACATCACAGTCAATGTCATTAAGTTAAAGAAAAATAGATGAGAGACATTTATACAAAAAGTATAGGTGTCTTTTTTATTTAGGCTTGACAAAATCAGAAAAATCGTGCGCTCCGTTACACTTCGCGCTTTTGTAAGGTATAGGAGGTGATCTTATATGATCCTTAGTAATAATTTCAATGCTTGTTCTACCTTCATATCTGATAAAAGAATTGAGGGGATTGTGGTATGATCTCTATCCATAAAACACTTTTCAATTCTTTGGATAAGATTTTAAATAAGGCGGATCGTTTGAAATATGATCAACATTTTGTCACACATGAAAGTTCTGATTTCACTCGTAAATCTAGAAAGCTATCTTTTAAAGATACTATTTCATTCATCTTATCAATGGCGGGTAAGCCTATCCGGGAAGAACTACTTGATTTTTTCCATTACTCAAATAATACCCCAACTGCCTCTGCACTTGTCCAGGCACGTTCTAAAATTTCTTCACGTGTTTTTCAATATATTTTGAATGAACTGAATAAAGCATTTCCACCTGATAATTTATATAAGGGCTATCATCTTATTGCGGTCGATGGGTCTGAAATGCAAATACCACTTGATTTTAGTGATCCCGATACGTTACATAAAAGTGCATCGAAAGGAAAATTTCTATCTGCTTTTCATCTTAATGTCAGCTATGATGTTTTAAACCATCGTTATTTAGATACGATCGTTCAAGGGATTCATAGTAAGAACGAGGTCGAAGCCATGTGGAAAATAGTTGAACGTTTTCACGATGATAATGCTATTTTTATCGCAGATAGAAATTATGCAACCTGGAATACTATGGCACATATCATACAGTCGGGTAAGTCCTTTTTGATACGTGTGAAAGATATACACTCGATTTCCAGTCTTTTAAGAAAATTCAATCTGCCAGATGAAGAATTTGATTTGGATTTACATATCACATTGACAAGAAAACAGACCAAAGATATAAAATCTCAACCAGAGAAATATCGTTTCTTATCTACTACATCTACGTTTGATTTTATTGATGAACATAATCCTGAGTATGTACTTCATTTCCGTGTAGTTCGATTTAAGCTGGATGGTAGTGAAGAATATGAATCCATCATCACAAATTTAAGCCGGGATGAATTTAGTAAGGATGAAATAAAAGAAATATACAATACTCGATGGGGTATAGAATTATCGTTCCGTGACCTTAAATATTCAGCGGATCTGTGTGCTGTTCATGCGAAAAAACGAGAAAGCATCCAACAGGAGATTTGGGCAAGGATGATACTGTATAATATATCTTTTATTATGGCTCATCATATAATAAATAAAAAGCCAAAGGGAAAGGGTAAGAAAAAAAGTATTCTTATGCGATAAACAAAAAAATGGCGATACATCATTGTCGCTATTTTATCCAGCATTATAAAAGAAAAGGCGGTCACCCGCCTGATCTTGAAACTCTCATTTCACAAGATATCTTACCAATCCACCCAAATCGAAAATGTAAGAGGCATGTGAAATCACAAGCGCAAATATGTTTCAACTACCGCCTTTCTTAACACGATATAATTAAAACTCAAAAGTTTATAAATTGCTTGAAAAATCTTCTTTTTGTCATGCATTTTTTCAGAATACTCTTAATCCTATCAGGATAAGATTATATAAAATCGCATCCTGTTAGTTTTCATCTTCTTAACTTAATGACATTGGATATCATATCCCTTTTTTATCATATAATAAATCGCTTTTAAATATTTATGCCGTAAAAATGTTTGTACTTTACAGAAAAACTCTATAGTTTCGATATTCATAGTAAATTCCCTTCTTTTGCATAAATAAACATAGAATTAACATTTATATACGCATCTCATATTTTTTGCCTTAGGATTAGAATTAATCACCTTATTATTTCAGTTAAACTTCCAATAAGAAACAGATATAATTTCCTAATAATCACTTCATGAAAATATGATTGAACTCCCGTGATATAGTCCTCGAAATAATTTCATGTTCATAATATGTTCTTCAATATCTTCTTTATATTTACGATTGCGTTTTCCTTAGGATGCATAACATACAACGGCTGACTACCAAACGAATACGTAGGCAACATATCTCCTGTGCCATCTGCACTGATACTTGTGACCTTCCATGTAGCCATATCATCAATTTGCATCTGTATGAGTGCAGTGATTTCATCCGTTGTCATATTGGTCTGAAACATTCCCTGTACTGCATTCATGATGCTTTCATAATTCTTGATGACATTTGACTTTGTGAATTTCTTCAACATCGCTTCAATTACCTGCTGCTGGTTCTCTCCACGATGACGATCTCCACTTTCATAAGCATACCGCTCTCTCGCAAAAGCTAATGCACAAGCACCATCTACATGTTGATTTCCTTTAACATAGCTGCAATTCTTATTTGTATATGCAGTTAATTCTTTATCAGAATAAATATCTATTCCATCCAATGCATCCACCATGGTCGTCAGCGTATCGAAATTCAGTCGCACATTGTAATTAATCTTAATATCAAACAGCTTACTCAATGTTGCCTGTGATGTTTCCACGCCATAGAGTCCAGCATGTGTCAATTTATCCATCGCACCTGTTTCACAACTGCCATTCGGGCACTGTAAGGGTACATAATAATCACGTGGTATGAATACCAGTAACAACTCTTTCTTTTGCGGATTCACTGCCGCCAGCATATTGACATCACTTCGACTCGTTTTAGATATCGAACCATTCGTATCGATTCCTGAGATATACACGATGAATGGATCCTTTGTGATGTTGTTCGCTTTTAAGTTTTTCAAAACTTCCTTACGATCCAGCGTATAGATAACTCTTGTTTCCTTCTCAAAGCTGCCATCGATGATGTTGAATGCATCCCGCATCCCTTCATTCATGATAATGGCATCCGTATTGCCATCCAGCAATCCCTGCATCTCATCCTTGAATTCCTTATACTCGATTTTGGATATCTCATTTGAAAATTGAGAGCCTAGGCGGTTCAACATAAAGTCCGTATTCTCACGATCAATTGTTTTTAATATACCAAACTGTTTTCCATCCAAATCTTTAACATCCTTATAGCTGCTGTCTTTTTTTACAAGCACAGAAATCTCTGTCGTCTTAATATCGCCGTTACTGACAGCCTTCACTGTTTCCTGTGCCTTATTTATAACCTTAACGTTCATAAACAGGATACATATACAAAGGACTATTGAAAATACACATCCCAGAATCTTGGTAATTTTGTTAGCCTTTTTTCCAAGGATACAATAGATAACTGCACCGACAATCAATAAGATAACAACAAGAATCGGTATATAATATTTCAATGGCAAAATATGGAACCTGTACAGACTCCATAACAAATATGCCGCGGCCAGAACCATCACGATCCAGCATACATGCTTTCCATACTTTTTAATATTTTCCATCTTTTCTCAGACTCCTCTCCAGCTCCTGCTGCTTCCAGGAATCCTTCAGATCCTTGACAAATTTAAAATAGGTAGAACGCTTGAAACCTAACTTCTCCCGATAATCCTCATGCTTCATTTCTTTTCGCATGATTTTTTTGATATTAACTTCAAAATCAGCAGGCAGCGTTATTTTAGGTCGACCGTAATCACCCTCCCCGTTTCGCTTTTTCTCCAGAGCTCTCTGGATTCCCTCCATTTGCTTATCATATATCTGCTTGCGCTGTGTATCTCTGACAAAATCAATCAGAGTCAGCATCTGTTCAGTATTCAAATCTGAATCATCCAAAAGCTTTATCGTTATATTCTTATTCTTTATATATGTTAGATGGACAAAGAGTGTATTTCCATCCGCTGCGATTGACGAAAGCTTATAAACATAAAGTTCATCCTTCATTTCCAGATTAGCAATCAATTGATTCCATGCATCGTACCTATTGTTATCTATGTAAATAGAAGTTTCCTGTATATTCAAATCTGAATGTAATACAATCGTGTGTATGGCTTCGCATTCAGCCTCCGTTGTAGCGTATGCATAGAAATACTTCATCGACTCACCTCATCCCGATCACATGTTTCATTCTTCCATCACTTAGCTATAATTTCCATAATAGCTGTAATAAGACTTCGATGTGATATCAACCTTCGTCAACACACACCCCAATACATTCGCACCATTTCTCTGCAGCATCGTCAACGCATTTTTTGCCTCCTGCTTTGCTGTATCCATTGCGGATACCACAAACAGTGTTCCATCTACAATACTCGAAACCGGAATTGCATCCGCTACCGCATTCAATGGCGGACAGTCGATGATGATGTAGTCAAACATCTCTCGAAATTTTTCAATCAGCTCCTTGAAGCGGTCGCTCGCCAGCATCTCCTGCGGATTCGGGACAGATTTTCCACTGGTGAGCACATACAGCTTGCCGTCCGTACTGTTATCCTTGAACTTCTGAAAATAACCTCCGATCTCCAGGTCGATCTCTGACTTCTCTTTCATCAGATTACTGATCCCCAGCTTATTCGAAACCTTGAAGATCTTATGCTGTACGGGCTTTCGAAGATCACAGTCAATCAACAGGACCTTCTCGTACTTTGCAATCGCCACCGTTGCCAGGTTGCTTGCGACCGAGCTTTTTCCCTCTGCTGGATTCGAGCTGGTCACACAAATCACTTGGATATCCTTATTGAAGGATGAATATTCTATATTCGTCCGCAGCTGACGATATACCTCCATATTGTCAAACTGACTCTTTTTTGTATGCTTTTTCGGATCACTCCGCTTTGGTGCTATCTTTCGTTCCATTTCATCATCTCCTCCTCATTCGCTGTAGCCAGGATCTTTTCCTTACCGCCATACGTTCCACATCCTCGTCTTGAAGGACATGCTGTGGATTGATGGTACAGAGCAGCTCTGCGCTCGCCGTATCAGTTACCTTTACGATTTCCTGATATACATCGCTCAGCCTGCAGATACGATTTCCACCGGTACGATGTGCATCACTCGCAACGATATGCACCAGTCCTTCCTCCAACAGCCGTCTGGCATTCTTCTGAATCTGCGAACCATGCATTCCCAATAGACTCGTCCGATTCATCTGAATCACATATCCGTTGTTTATCCATTCCTTTACTCGATTTACATCGATATCCTTATGAAAGTACCGCTCCGCATGCGCTATCATGGGAGTCAGTCCTCTGATCGACAATTCATACAGCTGCTCATCCGCATAGCTGTTCTTTTCGATATCCTTGCGGACATCAAACTCACACAGCAGATAGCGGCTCTCATTGATCGTGTTATAATATTTCCCATCGACCATATCCAGATAATCATCATTCAGAAACATCTCACAGCCACTGTAAATCGTGACGCCATATTCCTTGCCAAGCTCCCTCAGCTCCCGGATCCGCTGATCCATCTCTCTTACATCCGCTTCCTTTTGAGCTCCTGGTATGAAATGCGGTGTTGCCGCCAGCTTTACGATTCCATCCACCCTGGCCTGCTGTAACGCCTGTTGTGCTTCTGCACGGCTATCGATACCATCATCGATATCCCATGCCATATGGCAATGCAGATCAATGAAGCTCATTCGCTAATCCTCCAGAAACGGAATCTCTGCCAGTACCGGTATCTCCAAATACGATTCCGCATCTTCCTTCGTATGTAGCCTCTTATCCAGTAGGAACTGTACAGTCACAAAGCCACAGGACACCATGATTCCAAGCAGCGCTCCGATCAAGAGGTTCATCTTTAAGCTCGGCGATACCGGTGTCTCATTCACCTGCGGCGCATCCAGGATCGTCATATTCTTGATATCCAGCTTGTCCTTCATGCTCTCAAAAAACAGATTCACCGTCGTATTCACGATATCCTTCGACATCTTCGCATCCTTCGTCCTAGCACTCACCGTGATGATCTCACTGTCTGCTTCATTGCTGACGCTCAAGGAATTCTTTACCAATGCCTCATTCTCCAGCTTCAGCTTCTCCGCGACATCCTCCAGCAGGCTGTTCCCCTGCAGCATCAGGACATAGTTGTTCACCATCTTGGAATTGGCGGTCAGTGTATTGTAATCGATCATTCCACTTTCCGTGATATTCGGCTTCAGATAGATCCTTGCCATGCTTTCATATTTCTTTGGTATCAGAAACTTCGTCACCAATAAGGATATGATGATCGCGATCACCGTCACTGCGATGATAAAGGACATCTTTTTCTTCAACTGCCGAAACAGTCTTCCCAGATCGATTTCTATTTCTTCATTCTGTTCTATGCTCTTCTGTAAATCTTCCACTAATTTCTCTCCTTTGCTTTCTTCTTTTGAGGCGAGAATCTTACTACATAAAAAGGATACACTCTCCCCTTCCCCCACCTGCAGTGTTGAATGGTTGGCTGTATCCTGAACCTCTCCATAAAGTGCCTCAACAACTATTACTTCTGAGATTCGATCTTTTTCACTATTTCCAGAGAAACGTCCACCTGCAGATCCTGATTGTTCATGCGAACATTCAGGATAGCACGCCGTTTATGTCTGTCAATTCGTATAATATTGCTTTCATAGCCCTTTAACGGACCTTCGGTGATGATGACCTCTCCATCCAGGATCTCACCCTTTGATATTCTAACATTGTGTTCCTCATCCATAAGGCCTTCCAGATACGCTCTTTCTTCCGTGCTCAATGCACTGACGTCATCCTCATACCTCAGTTCCTTCAAGATACCGCGGATCTGTGAACGGTATCGAAGCAGCGCCTGCTGGAACCCGTTCGGATTCAGCTCTGTTTCCACAAACACATACGAACGAAACAACGGTTTCTTCACAATCACTCGCTTCCCCTGTATGCGGTGCACCACTTCCTTTAAAGGAGTGAATGCTTTTATACCATCCTGTTGACTCAAAAGCTCCAATATCCTTTTTTCTCTGCCACCCATCACATACAGCACGTACCACGGCTTCATCATCTTGCCCCATCCCCGTGAAACACGGTCTTGATCGTCTTGACGAGGATCGTCATATCCAGCTTCAGGCTCCAGTTTTTGTAGTAATACTCATCCATCTTCAACCGGTCCGAAAAGCTGATATCGCTTCGTCCGTGTGTCTGCCACATGCCGGTCAGTCCGGGCTTGCAGCCGATCACATAGTCATAATAGATCCCCATATCTTTACGTTCCCCAGGCAGGTACGGCCTTGGTCCTGTCAGGCTCATATCGCCCTTCAGCACATTCAGGAACTGCGGGAATTCATCCAGACTCTTCCGTCGCAGAAATTCTCCGGCCCTTGTGATTCTGGGATCCTTCTTCAGCTTCTTATTCGTCTCGTACTCTTCCCTGATCACGGGATCCTTTTCCATAAGCTCCTGCAGTATGCGCTCCGCATCGGGTATCATCGTCCTGTATTTATACAAAACGAATTTCTTTCCGCCCTTCCCGATTCGCACCTGTTTGAAAAATATGGGATCATGATCATGATTTTTGCTGTTTGATCTCCACACATAGATCGTCAAGGGGATCAGCAGGATACAGCCGGCTATACCGCCGAGAATATCGATGGTCCGCTTGACCACTTTATTGAAGGTCGATATCTTTCCCTTTGCTGTAGATACGAGCAGCTGACCGTCAAAATCCTCGACCCTAGTATCGAAGGTCAAAATCTTGACGGACGGCATATAGCGAATCTTTTCGACTGTCCTAAGCTTCAGCAGGATATCATCGAACTGTGCATTAGTAAGATTCGTTGAGGCGATGACTGCGGAATTTATCTGCAGTCTGGAAACGGCCTGTTCCAGCTCACCCAACGCAAACACATCCTGTTTGATATCCTTCAACACATGACCATCCTGTGTATCTATGTAGCCCTTTACCTTCATCAGCGCAAACCGGTTTTTCTCACAGACCTCTGCAAATGCAAGAGCCTGCCTTCCTGCACCGATGATCAGTACATTGTCCGCACAGCTGTTTCGAAACCAGATGCGCAGATAACGCTGTAATAGGATACTGAAGCAGAGCATGATGCATGAGATCACTGCATTCAGCAAAGCACAATGAGCATTGAAATCCTGCATGGGTCAAGCAGGATACTGACGATAAAAAAACAGATATGACTTTTTTACAAGCAGACTCTATCTCTTCCCAGATCAGCAGCGTCTTCGTCCTGATAATGACCAAACAGATACTGAATGACAAAAATACAAGGCACAGATGCGCACTGTATAATCACCTGT
>ENA-OQCB01000473-OQCB01000473.1-human-gut-metagenome-genome-assembly--contig:-NODE-473-length-18678-cov-2.493774_pt1 | contig 18678 bp, 20 predicted proteins | sample MGYA00242493_ERZ504568 | MGnify/ENA primary metagenome ERZ504568 (study PRJEB26092, sample SAMD00036229) | human gut metagenome | host: Homo sapiens | study: EMG produced TPA metagenomics assembly of...
TCGGATATAAGAGAATGATGGAGCGGTATGGTCTGAAGATCAACGAAGAGTATAGTAGCCACAGTGGGGGACGAAAAATTGAAAACCTGCTTACGAGGAGATGAAAAAAATATTTGCAGCAGGTGAAAGAGCTGCCCACAGCATTTTTTTGCCGACAACGATACGATAGCAATCGGAGCTATGAGAGCTATCAAAGAGCAGGGATACGACATTCCTGGGGATATTTCAATTATTGGATTTGACAATATTTCGTATGGAGCGATCTCGGAGCCTCCGCTGACGACCATCAATGTACACAAACATGAGATGGGAGAGATGGCAGTACGGGAGCTAGTGCGCGTCGCAGAAGGTGGCAGCAGGATTAAAATGAAAATCCAGGTATGTACAGACTTTGTCGAGAGAGACAGCGTCAAGGAGCTGAGCCCTTCAAGCTTGAGGGGAAGTGGGAACTGAGGTGGGCTTGCCCACTTTGCTGAGTTTCAGGAAATCATCTAAATATAATTCTATTTCATGAAAGAATCTGCCCTCAGGGGCAGGGACCTCCATGCTTCGGCATGGTATTTCATAAGGGTCCTTGCCTGCTGAGGGCAGATTTATTTTTTGTGTAAATGGGATATATACAAACAATAAACGTGATTGTTAAAAATTTATAAAATGATTATATAAACGTTTATATAAAAATTTTGAATCGTGTTTTGACAGAAACTGTCGATAACACAGGGGGATAATGGGAAATATACACAAAAATATAGTGCTAATTTCGTGATAATTGAATGAAATATGAATTTTACATAAAAATTTATAAAAAAATACTTGAAATATTTATATAAATGTTTATAATGCAGATATAAAGAGTTGAGGCGGTGATGAAGTGAAAGTTAGTATTAGACAGATTAGTCAAGCAACAGGGTTTTCTCCGGCTACTGTCTCAAATGCTCTGAATCGAAAGAGAGGTGTCAATCAGACGACTTCTGAAAAAATCATGAGAGCAGCGGAAAAGCTGGGATATCAACAGGATAAAGAAGTCACAAAAATAAAATTTGTCACCTATCGGAAAAATGGATTGATTATTGACAACAGTCAAATTTTCCCGGCGATGATTGAAGGAGTGGAAAGGCAGGCCAAGGCCCTTGGGTATGAGACAATATTCAGTCACCTAAATTGTGAGGCTTCTAATTTTGAATATTGTCTTCAGGAGGTTTTAACGGACAGCAGCTGCGTGCTGATTCTATTGGGGACGGAGATGCTGCATGAGGATTATCTTCCATTTCACAAATTCAAAGGCCATATGATTATTCTGGACGGCTGGGACGAAGATATGAGTTTCGACGGTATTCTGATCAACAATACAGATGCCGCCTGCAATGCGGTGGAATATCTGATTCAAAAGGGGCACAGAAAGATTGGCTATCTGAGAGGGGATTACCGGATTAAAGGCTTTCAATACCGGGAATACGGTTATCACCGGGCTCTGCAAAGACACGGTCTTGCTAGTCCACCCGATGGAATCGTTACAGTGGGTACACAGCTTGAAACTTCTTACGAGGGGATGAGACGTTATCTGGAGAAGAATCCGAAACTGCCGACCGCGTTTTTTGCCGACAACGATGTGATTGCCCTAGGAGCGATGAAGGCGATGCAGGAAAAGGGCATTGAGATACCAGCTCAGGTTTCTATTGTCGGATTCGATGATATTAATTTTGGGACGGTGTCGGTTCCGGCGCTTACTACCATCCATGTATTTAAACAGGAGATGGGGGAGGTGGCTGTGCGCAGGGTTTTAGATCACGTTCGATATTCTGACAGCAAGATTAAAATGAAAATTCAGGTATATACAGAGTTCACAGAGAGGGACAGTGTGAGAGAACTTCTGTGAGCTGTGACAAAGTAGAATGGAGGTTACAAAATGGCAGCAATTAAATTAGGATACGCGCCGACCAGAAGAAGCATCTTCAGTGCACCGGACGCGATCAAGTACAGAGGACTTACGGCAGACCGTTTGAGGGAGCTGGGGATTGACTTTGTGGACATTGACGACATCAATGAGGAAGGTCTTTTGTACGACGACAACGATGTGAAAAAAATTGTAGCGAAATTCAGAAAAGAAGGGGTGGACGGAATCATTTTCCCGCACTGTAACTTCGGCACGGAATATGTCTGCGCGAGACTGGCAAAGGAGATGAATCTTCCGGTCATGCTGTGGGGGCCTCTCGATGAGAGACCGGAGCCGAACGGAGTACGCCTTAGAGATACCCAGTGTGGATTATTCGCGACTGGAAAGGTATTTCGCAGATTCCGTATTCCCTTTACCTATGTGACCAACTGCAGACTCAATGACCCCGTGTTCGAGAGAGGCGTGAGAGATTTCATGGCAGTCTGTAACGTGGTGAAGACCTTCCGCCATATTCGGATTCTTCAGATTTCTACGAGACCCTTTGATTTCTGGTCTACGATGTGCAATGAAGGAGAGCTGTTGGAAAAATTCAATATTCAGCTTTCCCCGATTCCGATGACGGAGCTGACAGAAGAAGTAAAGGCGGCCAAGGCTGAGGGAACGAAAGTAAAAGAAATGCTTACATACATCCATGAAAATATGGAAGTGAAGATCAAAGAAAATGAAGTAGAAAATGTGGCAGCCCTGGCGGTGGCGATGGAATCCTTGATAGACAAATACGGTTGTAATGCAGGTGCCATTCAGTGTTGGAACGCTCTGCAGACAGAGTTGGGAATTATGCCTTGCGCGGCCAACGCGATTCTCAATGAAAAAGGAATCCCGGTGGTGTGTGAGACGGACATCCATGGAGCAGTTACCGCTCTTATGGTAGAGGCGGCAGGTATGGGAGAGAAGAGAAGCTTCTTCGCAGACTGGACCATCCGCCATCCCGACATCGAAAATGGAGAGCTGCTCCAGCACTGCGGCCCATGGCCGATCTCAGTGGCAAAAGAAAGACCGCAGCTTACCTATCCGCTGGCATTTGACCATCCGGGCAGCCTGACGGCAGAGGCAAAGCACGGAGATGTCACCTTGTGCAGATTCGACGGAGATAACGGAGAGTACTCTCTGCTTCTGGGAAATGCAAAGGGTGTGGATGGACCGAAGGGAATGGGAACCTACCTGTGGGTGGAAGTGGACAATATCAAACGGCTGGAAGCGAAGATCGTGGAAGGGCCATATATCCACCACTGTGTGGGAATTCACCAGAATGTGGTCCCTGTACTGTATGAAGCTTGTAAATATATCGGAATAAAACCGGATCTCTATGACCCGATTGAAGAAGATGTAAAAGCATATTTAAGAGGAGAATGATTATGGAGAATCTAAAAGCATTGGCCTATGAACTCAGAGAAACTGTTATGGATGAGATTATGGCCGGGAAAGCTGGACACATCGGCGGTGACATGAGTGTGATGGAAATTCTGACAGAGCTGTATTTCAGACAGATGAACATCAGCCCAGAAAATGCGGATGACCCAAACCGTGACAAATTTGTCATGAGTAAGGGACATTCTGTGGAGGCTTATTACGCGGTTCTGGCGAAGAAGGGTTTCTTTGACAGGGAGGAGCTGGTGAGCACTTTCAGCAAATTTGGCTCAAAGTTTATCGGACATCCGAACAACAAGATTCCAGGAATAGAGATGAACTCCGGTTCTCTCGGACATGGTCTTCCAGTCTGTGTGGGAATGGCCCTGGCGGGAAAAATGAACGGACAGAGCTACCGTGTATACACAGTGATGGGAGACGGCGAGCTGGCAGAGGGTTCCGTCTGGGAAGGTACGATGGCTGCTAGCCACTATAAGCTGGACAATCTGTGTGCAGTGGTGGACAGAAACCGCCTTCAGATTTCAGGAAATACTGAGGATGTCATGGCCCATGACGATCTGCATGAGAGATTCGCATCCTTTGGCTGGCATGTGATCGACGTAAAAGACGGAAACGACATCGACCAGCTCCACGAGGCTTTTGAGGAAGCAAAGACCGTGAAGGGAAAACCTACGGTATTGATTGCCAACACTGTAAAAGGAAAGGGTTCCTCTGTGATGGAGAACAAGGCAAATTGGCATCATAAAGTTCCAAGTGAAGAAGAGCTTGCTCAGATCAGAAAAGATCTGGCAGATAGAAAGGAGGCAGCCCTTCATGTCTAAGATTGCAAATAAACAAAAGATTTGTGAAGTGTTGATGGAGGCGGCAAAGACGGACAAAGATATCGTGGCTCTTTGCAGTGATTCTAGAGGAAGTGCGTCGTTTACCCCATTTGCAGAGCAGTATCCTGAGCAGTTCGTGGAGACAGGAATTGCGGAGCAGAACCTGGTGAGCATCTCCGCGGGACTGGCGAAATGCGGCAAAAAACCGTATGCGGTGTCTCCGGCTTGCTTTTTTATCCACGAGAAGCTATGAGCAGTGCAAAATTGACGCTGCCTACTCCAACACCAATGTGAAACTGATTGGAATCAGCGGTGGAATCAGCTATGGGGCGCTGGGAATGAGCCACCACTCCGCACAGGATATCGCGGCGATGGCAGCGATTCCGAATATGAGAGTTTACCTTCCCAGTGACCATCTTCAGACAGAGTGTCTGATGAAAGCTCTGCTGAAGGATGAGAAGCCAGCTTATATCCGGGTGGGGCGTAATGCGGTAGAACCGGTATACGAGGAGGGAAAGGTTCCCTTTGAGATGGACAAGGCTACAGTAGTGACAGAAGGAAAGGACGCAGTGATTGTCGCCTGTGGAGAGATGGTAAAACCGGCAGCGGATGCTGCTAAGCTGTTGGAGGCAGAAGGAGTCCATGTCACCGTTTTGGATATGTACTGTGTGAAGCCTCTGGACAAGGATGCGATCGTGAAAGCCGCCAAGGATGCGAAATTGGTGGTGACGGCAGAAGAGCACTCACCGTTTGGCGGTCTGGGTTCCATGGTGAGCCAGGTGGTAGGACGGGAATGCCCGAAAAAAGTGGTGAATCTGTCTTTGCCGGATGCTCCGGTGATCACAGGGACCTCCAAAGAAGTCTTTGACTATTATGGATTGAACGCACAGGGAATCGCGAAGACCGTAAAAGAGAATATGTAAAAGCGCAGAGGAAAAGGCTGTTACATAATTAGGAGGATATTGGCAGGGGACACCTGTTGATATAGGGATTTAATACTTTCAAAATATAAGGAGGAAGAAAAGTATGAAAGTCAAAAAATTATTAGCCGGACTTTTGACAGCAGCTATGATCGGCACCATGATGATGGGATGCTCTTCATCTGAGGAGACAAGCACAGAGGGCGACACATCTGCTGAGACCACGCAGGCAGCAGAAGAGACAACAGAAGAAACAACAGAGGAAGCAGAAGTACTGCCGGGAGGCGGCTCCAACATTATCTATGTCATCACACCTTCTGTATCCAACCCGGCGTTTAAGACCGAGGCTGATACAGCGACAGCGAAGGCAGAGGAGCTGGGCTATGAAGTAAAAGCTGCTTCCCATGATGACGACCCGACGAAACAGACAGAGCTGTTTGACAATGCGATCGCTGATAAGGCAGCAGCAATCATCTGTGACAATGCAGGCGCAGACGCGACGGTAGAAGCTGTACGTAAAGCAAGAGAAGCAGGAATTCCGACTTTCTTAATCGACCGTGAGATCAACGAAGAAGGTGTGGCAATCTCCCAGATCGTAGCAAACAACTATCAGGGCGCAAAAGCCATTGCTGAGAAATGGGTAGAGGCAATGGGTGAAAAAGGAAAATATGCGGAGTTGTTGGGAAAAGAATCTGACACCAACGCTGGCGTTCGTTCTTCTGCGTTCCATGAGGTGATCGACCAGTATCCAGACCTGGAGATGGTAGCTCAGCAGACTGCAAACTGGGAAAAGACAGAAGCATATGAGAAGATGGAAGCAATCATCCAGGCAAATCCAGATCTTGACGGTGTCATCTGTGGTAACGATACCATGTTAGAGGGTGTATGTGCAGCTTTGGCCGCTCATGACATGACCCTTCCAGTTATCGGTGTGGATGGTTCTGACGAGGCGGCAGCTCTGATTAAATCCGGACAGGCTACCGGTACCGCTCTTCAGCAATTCGCTTTGATTGCGGAGATGGCAGTAGAGCAGGCAGATCAGTATCTGAAAGAGGGAACCACAGGACAGGAAGAAAAACAGCTTGTAGACTGTATCGCAATTACAGCAGACAACGTAGATAATCTGCAGACATTCGTATATACCGAGAAATAAAAAAGTATTTCCTATATTGGTTGGGGCTGTGAAAAAAGCACAGCCCCAATCTACAAGGTACTCTTTATAGGATGAAGTATTAAATCAAAATCGAAAAAAATGTCTCTAATTCTTTAGGGAATATACAAATATATTGACTGGAGGAAACCTCTATGAAGAAGCAAATCGTAGCACTTGGAGTGGCAGTGGTTCTCGCTGCGTCTGCGACGTTTACCGGGTGCGGGATCGTGAAAGTGGTAAAAATTGGGGAAGAAGGAAAGTATACAGGAGAAGTGGAATTCAATGCCGGAGACGATGTGGCAGCGATCTGGGAGTCGTCTGCACTGCCAGAGCTGAATGAAAAAGCCATGGATTTAAAAGAGTTTCTGACGCAGTCCAACGGAGATTTCACAACCTTGGCTGAGGAGCATGGAAAATATTCCATGGGAACTTCCGGTGAACTGAGCTATGTGGTGAAGGGAACAGGAACAGTAGAAGAAGTGAACACAGAATCCCAGGCTGGATATATGAAGATAAAATTGGATGACTATAACGGAACCGAGGAAGTAAAAATTCAGATCGGACCGGTGTACAGAGGGTCTTCTATCCGTGATTCCTTGAGCTTCCTAAAATTCGGAGATTACACAAATCAGGAAGATTGGGCGGCTGTTTCTCAGAGTATCAACCAGGTTGTCGCCGAGACAGTAGTGGAGCCGGCGGACCCAAGTTCTCTGCAGGGCAAGAGTGTATCTTTTGTGGGAGCCTTCACGGTATCTACCGGAAGTACAGAAGTATTGATTACCCCGGTTGTTCTGGAAGCAAACTAAAGCAGGGATGCAGCGAAAAAGGAGAGAAGAACTATGGGTGAGACGTATAAATGCAGGGACGATGTATTTCTCCATGCAGAAAAGATAAGTAAGATCTATCCCGGCACCAAAGCATTAGATCAGGTATCTTTTGATCTTTTAAAGGGAAAGGTAAACGTGCTGATCGGTGAGAACGGTGCCGGAAAATCCACACTGATGAAAATGATAGCTGGAATCGAGCAGCCCAATGAAGGCAAGATGTACATCGGAGACCAGGAGGTTTACTTCAAGAATACTACAGAGGCCAGGAAGCATGGGATTGGTATCATACACCAGGAGCTGAGCTTGTTTCCGAATCTGAATGTATATCAGAATATTTACATGAATAAAGAAAAGACCAGGGAAAGATGGTCTTGGACGATAAAAAGCACATGGAAGGTGCCAAGAAGGTACTAGAGAGACTAGAGCACCCGTTGGACCTTCACACGAAGGTGGGAGAGCTGCGTGTGGGCCAGCAGCAGATGATCGAGATCGCCAGGAACCTGGTGGAGGATGATCTGAAGGTGCTGATTATGGATGAGCCGACATCCTCTCTAAGCCAACAGGAGGTGCAGGTACTCTTTAAGATTATGAGAGAGCTGACCGCGTCAGGAATCTCCATTGTCTACATCTCCCACAGACTGGAAGAAATCATGGAGATCGGAGATCATGTGACGATCTTGAGAGATGGAAAATATGTGGCGGATGCCGATGTGAAAGATATCGACGTGCCGTGGATTGTACATCAGATGACCGGCGGAGAAAAATCCTATCCCAAGAGAGACCGGGAGGTCGACTGGAGCAAGGTGGAAAACGTGCTGGAAGTGAAGAATCTCTGTCTTCCCAAAGCAGGTGGCGGCTATTTGGTAGATCATCTGAATTTCGAGCTGAAAAAAGGCGAGGTGCTTGGAATTTATGGGTTAATGGGGGCAGGCAGAAGCGAGGTTTTTGAGTGTATCATGGGGCTTCACCCGGAGCATACCGGTGATATTTATCTGGAAGGGAAAAAGCTGAAGATTAAATCCGTTTCCCAGCAGATCGACAATGGCTTCGCGCTGATTCCCGAGGACAGACAGGCACAGGGGCTGGTTCAGACTCTGGATATTGAGAAGAACTGTTCTCTTTCGGCAATGAAACGGTATAAAAAAGGAATTTTCCTCGACCACAAGAAGGAAGGCCAGAAGGTGGACGAGCAGATTTCTGACATACATATCAAGGTTGCGGACAAAAAGCTTCCGATTTTATCCTTGTCAGGCGGTAATCAGCAGAAGGTGGTTATCGGAAAAGGTCTCTTGACAGAGCCTAAGATTCTTCTGATGGACGAACCCAGCCGTGGAATTGATATCGGCGCGAAGACGGAGGTATTCGATATCATCAATCAATACGCAGAAAAAGGACTGTCAATTATCGTCATTTCTTCTGAGCTGCAGGAGATTGTGGCGATAGCGGACAGGGTCATCGTATTGTCAAACGGTCTGAAGACCGGAGAATTCTATGGCAGTGAGATCCAGCAGGATACACTGGTACTGGCATCCTACAAGGGCCATCACCAAAAAGAGGAAAGGGAGAATTAATCATGGCAGCGAAAACAAAATCAGGGAATAATCAACTGGCGATGACCCTCTTAAAGGGCAGAACCTTCATCGTGTTAATTGTATTATTGATCTTTTTCAGTGTGGCAGCAGATAACTTCTTGACTGCAAACGCACTTTTGACTGTTGCGAAGCACGTGGCACTGTACGGTATTCTCGCAATTGGTATGACCTATGTCATCATCACCGGCGGCATCGACCTGTCTGTAGGTTCTGTCGTTGGTCTGGCCGGCATGATCGCGGGTGGTCTGATTCAGCAGGGGCTGACCTTGAAAATGTTCGGCGTGACACTGTATTTCAGTGTTCCTATGGTTGTTATCATTACAGCAATCATCGGAGCACTTCTGGGAGCGATCAACGGTATCGTCATCACGAAATTTAAAGTTGCTCCGTTTATCGCGACTCTGGGTACGATGTATATCTGGAGAGGTTTTGCAAACTTGAGATCGGACGGTGCGACGTTTTCGGAGCTGGCCGGAAAAGAAGGACTCGGGAATACCGGATTTGAATTTTTCGGACGAAATCTGGGTGGAACCGGAATTCCGGTAGGTGTTATCATTCTAGCGATTATTGCAGTGATTGCAGGCATTTTGTTAAAGAAAACTCCGTTTGGATGGCATGTATTGTCTGTGGGCGGCAATGAGAAGGCGGCAGGCCTGTCTGGTATCAAGGTTGATCGAGTGAAAATCTGGGTGTACACTTTCTCAGGTTTCTGCTCCGCGATCGTAGGTATCATTGCGACCTCTCAGTTGGTATCCGCGCATCCAGCAACCGGAGATACCTGGGAGATGAACGCTATCGCAGCGGCAGTACTTGGCGGAACCTCCATGGCAGGCGGTGTGGGAAATATCGGCGGTACCGTAGTCGGTGCTTTCGTGATCGGTGTCATCAACGATGGTATGACCATGTGCGGTGTCACAGAGTTCTGGCAGAAGGTTATCCGTGGACTCGTGATTATTCTGGCAGTTATCATTGACCAGGTACAGAGAAATATGCAGGCAAAGATGGCGCTGCAGGCACGCAACGAGAACAAGTAAGAGGATTTCACATGAAAAAAGAGGAATTATCAACGCGCAGCTGTCCGGGCTGATTGCGGGACTGGGACATAAGGACACCTTCATGATTGCGGACGGAGGAATGCCGATTCCCAAAGGGGTGACGATTGTGGACCTGGCCCTTTGCGGGGGAGTTCCCACTTTCAAGCAGGTGATGGACGCAGTGCTGGAGGAAACAGAAGTGGAGTTTTATACTCTGGCAGAAGAGATCACAGAGAATAATCCAAAACTCCTCTCCTATATTCGGGAGAAGCTTCCAGGGGTGGACAGCGAGATGGTCAGCCACGTACAGCTCAAAGAGATGTCAAAAGATTTAAAGTTCGCCATCCGTACCGGGGAGTTCACACCGTATCCGAATATTATACTCAGGGCAGGTGTTGCATTCTAGCTGCGGCAGGAACTATAATAGAAACAAAAAAGTCGAAAGGAATTATACTATGAAAGTCTTAAATTTTGGCTCACTGAATCTGGATTATGTATATTCCGTCGACCATATGGTGACGCCGGGGGAAACTCTGGCGTCTTATGGTATGAACGTATTCTCGGGGGAAAGGGACTGAATCAGTCTATCGCGTTGGCGAAGGCAGGAGTGGAGGTATACCATGCCGGTTTGATCGGGGAGGAAGGAGAGATCCTGTTGAAAACCTGCCAGGAGGGCGGTGTAGATTCCAGGTATATCCGGAAGACCACGGAGAAATCCGGTCACACCATCATACAGGTGGATAAGGATGGGCAGAACTGTATCCTGCTGTACGGAGGAGCGAATCAGAGCATAACCAGAGAGTATGTGGACGAGGTGCTGTCTCATTTTGAGAAAGGGGATATTTTGCTTTTGCAAAATGAGATCAATCTGCTGGACTATATCATTGACCAGGCCTATGAAAAGGGAATGATGATTATTCTAAATCCTTCGCCCTACAATGAGAAGCTTGACAGCTGCGATTTCAAAAAAATCTCCATGCTTCTTCTCAACGAGGTGGAAGGAGCACAGGTGACAGGAGAGAAGGATGAGGAAAAGATTTTAGTCCGTTTAAAGGAGCTGTACCCGGACATGCAGGTGGTACTGACTCTGGGAAAAGACGGTTCTGTATATCAGTACAAAGATCAGGTATATCGTCAGGGAATCTTCCCAGTACAGGCAGTAGATACGACGGCGGCGGGAGACACCTTCACCGGATATTTTATCTCCTCTATCTTGGAGGGAATGCCCGTGGATGAAGGGCTTAAACTGGCGGCGAAGGCGTCTGCAATCGCGGTATCCAGGGAAGGGGCGACCGCTTCGATTCCCATAAAAGTGGAGGTAGAAAGTGTGGACTGGTAGGGGCCCCGTCTTTGCCAAGAATAGCATAAGGAGTGAAAAGTAAGTATGTCACAGAGATATATTATCAGCGTAGATCAGAGCACCCAGGGGACGAAGGCGCTTCTGTTCGATGAGAGTGGGAGTCTGATAAAGAGGGCGGACAAGTCTCACCGTCAGATTGTCAACGAGAAAGGATGGGTTTCCCATGATCCCATGGAGATTTATGAGAACACCATCACCGTGGTGAAAAATCTGATAGAAGAGTCAGGAATTGACTCGGCTCAGGTGGTCTGTGCGGGAATCAGCAATCAAAGAGAGACTTCTCTGGCCTGGGACAGAGTCACCGGAGAACCTCTAGGACAGGCAATTGTCTGGCAGTGTGCCAGGGCGACTAAGCTGTGCGAGCGTGTAGAAAAGAACGGAAATGCCGAGAGAATCCGCCAGGCTACGGGTATTCCGCTGTCTCCCTATTTTCCAGCGTCGAAGATTGCCTGGATTCTGGAAAATGTGGATGGAGCGGACGAAAAGGCACAGAAAGGGCAGATTTGCCACGGAACTGTGGATAGCTGGCTGATTTATAAGCTGACAGGTGGAAAATCCTACAAAACGGACTATTCCAATGCCTCCCGCACGCAGCTGTTCAACATCTTTGAGCTGAGATGGGATGAGGAAGTATGCAGGATGTTTGGGATTGATCCTGCCAACATGGCGCAGGTATGCGACTCGGATTCTGATTTTGGAGAGACGGACTTTGAGGGAACGCTGCCGCATCCGGTGCCCATTCACGGGGTGTTGGGAGACTCCCATGGTTCTCTGTTCGGGCAGGGCTGCCTGCACTCAGGAATGACGAAGTCCACCTACGGAACCGGTTCCTCGATCATGATGAATATCGGTGAGACTCCGGTGCTGAGTAGCCATGGAGTTGTGACCTCCCTGGCCTGGAAGATTGGCGGAAAGGTGAACTATGTGCTGGAAGGCAATCTCAACTATACAGGTGCGGTCATCACCTGGCTGAAAGATGATTTGAAGCTGATACAGTCCCCGGCGGAGACGGAGGATTTGGCAAGGAAGGCGGTTTCCGACGACTCCCTGTATCTGGTTCCAGCGTTTTCGGGACTGGGCGCTCCTTATTGGGACAGTCACGCGGCAGCCTCCATTGTGGGTATGACCAGGACGACTGGGAAAGCCGAAGTGGTTCGGGCAGGAGTGGAGTGTATCGCTTACCAGATCACCGATATTGTCCGGGCCATGAGTGAGGACGCTGGCGTCAAGGTGGGAGAACTGCGGGTGGATGGAGGCCCCACGAGGAATTCCTATCTGATGCAGTTTCAAAGTGATATCGCCGACGCGGCGGTACAGGTTCCGGATTCGGAGGAACTGTCCGGCATTGGTCCCGCTTATGCGGCAGGGCTGGCTCTGGGCGTATGGGGACAGGAAATTTTCAGTAAATTGAAACGCACGAAATACGAGCCTCAGATGGCAAAGGAAGTCAGAGAGAGAAAGTACCAGGGCTGGAAAAAGGCCGTGGGAACTGTGCTGACGAAATAGGAATGACAAAAAGGGCTGCCGGATTCCTGCCTTTGGCAGAGCAAGCCTGATACGGCAAGCTGTAATCTAATTCCTTCAATTTATGACTCAGCAGTCGGACAGAACCACCATTAAGAATCAAACAGAACACAGTACTACAAAGTTGTGGATATTTGACAAAAAAAATGTTGTGTCATATAATACATTTAACAAGACAGCCAGTAAGGGAGGATAAGGCTCCCTGCCCTGGCGAATATAATGCTAAAGATTTAGCCGCCTATTCTTTTCCAGAGAGCAGGGCGGCTATTTCTTATGGGTGTATGTAAGGATTGTTACGATTAAACTGGCAGTTGTCAGAATTATCATAAGTATCTCATAATCGCTCATAAGCATCCCCTCCTGTCAAGACTCAGGACGGAGAACCATAGCCGCTCTACTGGCTGTCCAGGCAAATCTATTGTTGAGCAAGTATTGCGATTTGATTTATAAAGATGGGCTGACATTTCTTCTTTAAGTTTAAAGGAGGGAAACTCTATAAGGACTATTAGAGACATAGAACGTAAACTGTACAGCACAGATTATAGAGACCAGAAAATTTTATTAGTATGACTGTAGAATAAAATCTGCAATATGTCAATATAGAAAATAGGAGTTTTCGAAAACAAGATCGCTATTTACTCATTATAGAAGGAAAATACTGTTTTGAGTTAAACAGAGGATGGGACGGTTACTGCGAAGGCTGTAAAGAGATCGGGGATGTGATTGGAGTAAACTTGGATGATTATCTGCCAAGCTTCGGCTGGTGGATGAAATTATTGGTTTTGTCACGTAGGACAAACCACGCTGCCGTGCTTAGCACGCAGCGTGGTTTGTTTATAAGTCATTGATGGTATCCACGATCACCAGGTTACGGATGCGTCTTGTGGGTCCAAGAATGGAGAGCAGTACGGACAGCAAAACCACCGAGAGGATCACAAGCAGCGCGAGGACAGGTAGAGTCCAGGCATCGCCCCAGCGGAAGGAGACCAGCCGCTGAAAGAGAAAACGGTTCAGCGGAAGCCCGGCTGCGCAGCCGGCGAGAATTCCCCAGAATCCGTAGGTCATGGCCTCGGCCGCCACCATTTTGTGAGCTGACGGTTGCTCATTCCGATTGCACGCATGGAGCCATACTGCCGGATACGGGAGGTGACGCTAAGAGCAATGCTGTTGACGATGTTGAAGATAGAGATCAAAGCGATCACCACCAGGAAACCGTAGATGAACAGCGCGCAGGAGTAGAAAGCTCCAGTGGCCTCCTGGTTGCTCAATCTGAGGTCGGAAAAGGAGATGCCTTCTGGGAGCAGAGCACGAATCTCCTGGACATCCTGGTCTGAGGCTTCTTTTTTTAGCTGAACATCTATGACGGCGTAGCCGTTCTCTCCTGTCAGCTCCTGGAACAGCGGTTCTGAACAGATGATGGTCGGTGTCCCGTCCATGGAGTGAAACGGGTAGGAGGACAGCACTCCGTCCACAGAGAATTCTTTTGGGGAATCTGCATTTACAGAAAACGTGCTGTGAAGCGTCAGCGGATTATCCTGGGAATAGACTGTGAAGATCAAGGAATTTTCTTCCTTGGGCTGTTCGGCCTCTCCTTCCAGCAGAGCGTCTTTGGCCCATTGAAGCTGATGTTCTTCATAGGAGACCAGATTGACAGAGAGGTCTTTCCCCTTTGTTCTGACTGTCAGGTTTGAATAAATGCTCCGTCCATAGACTCGTTTGACAGCCGGATGTTCTGCTATCTGATCGGCCAGATTTTTTGAGACGGCAAGACCGCTGTCTTCGCTGGAAATAGTCAAGTCTGGGGCATAGGGTTTCAATGGGTTAAAGGCATGGTTTAAGAAACTGACGGCAGGACTGAAAGCCAGGAACAGGATGATACTGAACGCAAAGGACCAAGCCTACAAAATCAAATTCTTTTTGCTCCCTGCCGCATGGTGGATGCCAAGGGCAGTTTCCACAGAAAAAAGCCGTGTGCTCGCGGACTTGCGGGCAGGCTGGGCGAAGGTGTGGGCATTGCCGCTGACAGCGGTCAAAGGGGATACCCTAGAGGCCTTCTTTGCGGGAGAAATCGCGGCCAGCAGGACCGTTATCAGCCCAATGGACAGACCGAGAATGAGGCTGGCCCAGCTGACGCTGAAGACAGGCATCTGCAAAAAGAGGCTGGGGCTTAGGAACCTAAGCATAGCGCACAGTCCCCAAGTCACGAGGACGCTTGCCGCAAGGCCTAGAAAAACTGCGGTTTTGCACCAGCAGAGCGCTTCCCGTCTGACAAAACGCCGGATTTGCTTTGGCGTCGCGCCCAGACAGCGCATCAGTCCGAAGAATTCAATTCTCTGGGAGATATTGCTGTTCAGGCTGCTGGTTATCATCAAAATGCCGGCGACCATGACCAGGAAGGCGAGAACGGCGGCAGTCAGATATAACTGAAGCATATAGGAGTCGTTGCTTTGGAACATCATGGCCAGAAGCTTCGTATTTTGTGTGATCTGTTTTTCAGAGAGGCCAAACTGTGTCTGAATTTCAGAAATTTCTTTTTGTATGCTGCAGTAAGGGGTGAACTGGACATAGTAGACACTGTCGGAGGCCAGGGTGTCTTCTGAAAAAAACTTTTGGTAACCGGAGGTGTTGAAAAAAAGGCCGAAGGCATCATGCTTTGTCAGCATGGACGTATTTTCCATGAAGCCGCAGACCGTGAGAGTCAAAACGCGGTCAGGAGTTTTCAGCGATAAGGTGTCACCGACTTGTATGCCCAGCTGGTCTTTTAGGCTTTCCGTGGCTACAACTTCGTTGTCCTTGTCCGGATAGGTTCCTTGTACAGTCTTTGCCATGGGAAAGAGCTCTAGGAAGGATTTGTCAAAACCGCACAGAACGGTCTGCGTGCCGGAGACGGTGTACCCCATGTCGAGGCCGTAGTTTGTCACTCCGTACCAGGAGAGCTCTTGAATTTTGGGGCGTGCGGATAGAAGCTGGCCTTCCTCCTTTGTGAGTCCTGCGAAGCACGCATGCCATTTTCCGTCAGACTGTATGGCCTGGCTTTTTTCCGTTCGAATCTGCATGTCAGCCATGCTGAAGATGACCGTGACGAGAAAGACTGCCAGAAAGATGCAGGCCCGGGTCATACGGCTCTGTCTTCGATGTACCTTTTCCGAAATAGGAATCAAATCAAGATAATGTTTCATTTTCAAGCCTCCCCAGATCTCTCAGAATACCGTCAGTGACATTCAGAACATGGTCCGCGCCGGCGGCCAGGTTTGCGTTGTGAGTAATCATCAAGACGGTCTGCCGGTAGCGGTGGGAAGCCTCCAAAAGCAGCTCCATCACATCCTGACTATTTTTGGAGTCCAGGTTTCCCGTGGGCTCGTCGGCCAATATCAGGGCGGGCCTTGTGATGAGGGCCCGGCCGATAGCCACCCGCTGCTGCTGGCCGCCGGACAGCTGGCTGGGAAGATGGTGCCGGCGGTCGAAGAGTCCAAGCAGGCGAAGAATCTCGTCTACTTGTTCTTTGTCTGGTTTTTGATGGTCTAAAAGCAGTGGAAAGATGATATTTTGTTCCACGTTTAGCTCAGAGATCAGGTGAAAGGATTGAAAGATAAATCCGATGTTCTGACGCCGGTAGATCGTTCTTTTGGTCTCATCCATGGAGAAGAGATCTTCTTTGTCCAGGTATATTTTGCCGGAAGTGGGAACGTCCAGACCGCCGATACAGTTTAGCAGGGTACTCTTTCCTGAGCCGGATTCTCCGACAACGGCTGCGAATTCCCCTTTTTGCAGAGTGAAAGACACATTTTGCAGGGCTTTGACTTGGACGGCCCCTGTGTGATAGATTTTGCAGAGTTTTTCTACTCTCAGTATTTCCATAGTTTTGCGCTTCCTTTCTTGAATCGTTGTTCTGAACTAAGAGTAACACCTTCCGCTTACATTCCGGTGAATTTGGGCTTACGGTTTTGTAAGGAAGGACATTGTGAAGGTGGTTCCTTCCCCAGGATGGCTCTGGACGGAGAGAATTCCGTTCTGGCCTTCCACGATTGCCTTGGCCAATGGCAGACCCAGACCGATGCCCTGGCTGTGGTTAGGAGTCTGACTGCGGTAGAAACGCTTAAATATGTGATGGATATCCTCAGGGGGAATTCCGCAGCCGTCATCTGACACGAGGATTCTGGTTGTGAGAGAGGTATTTTGCCAGGCGATTCGTATCGTACCGCCTGAAGAAGTGTGTTCCAGAGCATTTTTAACCAGGTTTGCGAGAGCTTCTTCAGTCCACAGAGAATCACACAGCAAATAGGCGTCTGAGGGGCCTTCCATCAGAAGCTTTTTATTTTCAGCAGCGGCTCGGGTCCGAAATTCCTCTGTGGCCTGCACAGCCAAAGAGGAAATGCTGCAGGGCTTGATCTCGAAGGAAATGCTGTCTGCGTCCAGGCGGGCAATTTTCAGGAGTGTCTGGATGAAGTTTTCTATTCTGGACAGGGAGCGCAGCGCTTTCTCAGAGAATTTTCGTACGGTGTCTGGATTTTCTGTTTCATTTTGCAGAATCTCCAGATACATGCTGAGGGCGGACAGCGGCGTCTTCAGCTGATGGGAAATATCGGAGATGGTCTGTTTGAGAAATTCTTGGGATTTATGTTCCGCCTCGTTTTGGGAATAGAGGGCCATGGCCAACTGGTCAGCCCGGGCGAACATCCGATAGAGGGCTCCCGGCTGGTTTCGGGGAAGCCGGACGCTGAAGTCTCCGGCAGCGAATTTGGAGAGAATACCTGCCGCCTGGGTATAGAGCCGTTCCCGCCTGGAAAGGAAGAAAAAGGAGACGGCCAGCAGGATAGCAACCAGCAGCATGGCGCAGACACCAAAGGCCAGGAACCAGGCAGAGCTCTTATCCGTGGAGGCGGTAAGCCAGATGGGAGTGTCCTTTGGAGTGTCCGAATTTTGGCGAGAAAGCTCAGACCGCTTTTCGTTACTCGGTGATTTTTAAAGGCGGTGGCTAGAGCAGTCAGAGGCACTCCCTGTTCCGTCAAAGAGGAGGCTATGGCAGCTTCTCGCTGTGCAATGGCTTCCCCTAGCAGCCGCGCTTGTACCCAGCTGCCCAGAAACGCGAGGAAAACCAGAGCGGTAGAAAACACTGCCAGAAATAAAAAGTAACCGCGGGTCTGCCGTTCGTTCAGGGGATTCATGATTCTGCCTCCTTCCATTGATATCCGAATCCTCGGACTGTTATCAGGGTGTTCCGGGTGAGAGGGGTCCTGTTCTAATTTTTCCCTGAGCCGTCGGATGTAGACAGACAGGGTGTTGTCGTCGATAAAGCTGCCGTTGCCGTCCCACAAAACATCCAGAATTGTGTCTGCGGGCAAGGATTCTCCCAGAATTTTTTACCAGGAGGCACAGTAGGCGGTACGTCTGCTTTGGTGAGCTCTAGGGGGACTCCATTCAGTGTAGTTTTGCTGGCGGGAAGATCAATAGTCAGAGGACCTGAGCACAGCAAATCGGGGTTGGAATGGGAAAATGAGAGCTTCTTCTCAATAGGGCACGGATGCGGGAACACAGCTCTCCAATTCGGAAAGGTTTGGTGATGTAGTCATCGCCTCCGCTGTCCAGGCCACGGATGATGCTGGTCTCTTCGTCAGCCGCCGTGAGAAAGATAATCGGTGTCAGGTCACCTGTTTTTCTGAGCTCCTCGCAGATTTCAAAGCCTGTACCGTCAGGCAGAGATACGTCCAGCAGCAAGAGTTCATATGGCTTTGGCAGGGAGCTGCCGGCAGTATTTTTCTGGTCTGCCAGCAGCCGCCTCGCACTGTGCACAGTCCGCGCGACATCCAGTTCAAATTGGTTTTTCTTGAGAGTATAGGTCAAGCCTTCGATCAAATCTTCATCGTCTTCTAAAAGTAATAGTCGGTTCAAGTAAAATCCCCTCCTGTAGTTATCTGATATTAGGAACGTTCAGGGTGCCCTTCATGTATAGGGGCACTGTCTTATTATAGCACAGAATCTTTGTTTTTCTTCCAGGCTTACAGAAATGTAAGGTGCTAAGGAAGAGAAAATAGTGCAAGAAACGAGAAATTCTGTTCCTATATTTGGGATACTTTATTTGAGATAATGATTTCAGAAGAAGAAACCGAAGCAAAAAATGGATAAAG
>ENA-OQCB01000477-OQCB01000477.1-human-gut-metagenome-genome-assembly--contig:-NODE-477-length-18557-cov-4.191373_pt1 | contig 18557 bp, 22 predicted proteins | sample MGYA00242493_ERZ504568 | MGnify/ENA primary metagenome ERZ504568 (study PRJEB26092, sample SAMD00036229) | human gut metagenome | host: Homo sapiens | study: EMG produced TPA metagenomics assembly of...
GCGATGAGGACACGGTGATTGCAGCATCGGATATCGTATTTGCATCCCTGCCGCACGGACTCAGTGAGCCGCTGGCACGCAAATGCTATGATGCTCATGTGAAATTCATTGATCTGGGGGCGGATTTCCGTCTGCGTGATGAGCAGGATTACAGGGAATGGTACAAGCTGGATTATCATGACAGTGAGCTCCATGAATTGGCTGTGTACGGCTTGCCGGAGCTGTATCGTGCGCAAATCAAAGGGGCGGATATCATTGGTAATCCGGGCTGTTATCCAACCAGCATCGCGCTGGCACTTGCACCGCTCATGAAGCTGGGGCTGGTCAATGAGCAGCATATCATCATCGATGCGAAGTCAGGGACAACCGGGGCAGGCAAGGGACTGAGTGATAACACACATTTCCCGCGCTGCAACGAAGCCTTTGCTCCGTATAAGGTTGCGGCACACCGCCATACACCGGAAATTGAACAGACTCTGTCCGAGCTGTGCCACAGCAAAGCCAGCATTACCTTTACACCGCACCTGTTGCCCATTAACCGCGGTATCATTTCAACGATTTATGTGGATTTGACGGATGAAGCAATTCTGGAGGAGCTTTGGACGATGTATCGGCTGTTCTATCAGGACGAACCCTTTGTCCGCGTACTGCCTCTGGGCAGCTGTGCGGATTTGAAATATATTAAGTATTCGAATTTCTGCGATGTATCCCTGCATATGGAGGCTCGCAATAACCGCCTGATTCTGGTATCGGCCATCGATAATATGGTGAAGGGTGCTGCCGGACAGGCCATACAGAATATGAACATTCTGTTCGACTGTAAGGAGGACAGCGGGCTGATGTATGTGCCTGCCTCCTTCTAGGGAAAGGAAATTGATTATGGTTACTTGGATGGAAAACGGTATTTGTGCACCTGTGGGCTTTCAGGCTGCTGGAATTCACTGCGGGATACGCAGGAACCGCTCGAAAAAGGATCTGGCTCTGATTTACAGCAGTGTCATGTGTACGGCTGCCAGCACATATACATTAAACAAGGTGAAGGGAGCACCGATCGCTGTTACAAAGCGGCATCTGCAGGACGGTCATGCCCAGGCGATCATCTGCAATTCCGGCAATGCAAATACCTGCAACGCCAATGGAGAGGAAATCGCAAATCGCATGTGTGAGCTTTGCGCACAGGAACTGAATCTAAACGCAGAGGATATCATCGTTGCTTCTACCGGAGTCATTGGTGAGCCGCTGAGCATTACACCGTTTGAAGAGCACATGCAGGAGCTGGTTTCTGCACTGGATGTGAAGGGCGGAAGCGATGCATGTGAGGGAATCATGACCACAGACACCTTTAAGAAACAATTCGCAGTGACCTTTACGCTGCAGGGCAGGGTATGTCATATCGGCGGTATGGCCAAGGGGAGCGGTATGATTCACCCCAACATGGCAACGATGCTGGCATTCCTCACAACCGATGTGGCGATTTCTGCCGAGCTGCTGGATGCCGTTGTGCATGAGGTAGTCGCAGACACCTTCAATATGGTCAGTGTCGATGGAGATACCTCAACGAATGACATGCTGAGTATTCTTGCGAATGGTCTGGCAAAGAATCCGGAAATCTGTGAGCGTAATGAGGATTATGAAGCCTTTAAGCAGGCACTGATGGAAATCTGTGTGGAAATAAGTCGAAATATCGCCAAGGACGGGGAAGGAGCTACCAAGCTGCTGACCTGCAGGGTAGCCTCTGCCAAGGATACGAAAACAGCGAAAGCGATTGCAAAATCCGTTGTCACAAGCTCTTTGTTCAAGGCTGCCATGTTCGGACGTGATGCCAACTGGGGGCGTATCCTGTGTGCCATCGGATATGCAGAGGGGGATTTTGATATTCATAAGGTGGATGTCACGCTAGCCAGTAAGGCAGGCCGTATGCTGGTATGTAAGGATGGCGCAGGCTGCGGCTTTGATGAGGAAGAGGCACTTTGTATTTTAAGTGAGAGTGAAATTGATATTCTGATTGATATGAAGCAGGGGAGTGCACAGGCTACGGCGTGGGGCTGTGACCTGACGTATGATTATGTGAAAATCAATGGAGACTATCGAACATAGGATAAGGGAGATGTGAGTACATTGAAAATAGATGCCATACAGAAAGCGACCATATTGTCCAAGGCACTTCCGTATATACAGAAGTATAACGGTAAAATCGTTGTCATTAAATACGGCGGAAACGCCATGAAAAATGAAACGCTGAAGCAAAATGTCATGACGGATATTGTATTGCTGTCGGAAATCGGTGTGCATGTCGTGCTGGTGCACGGCGGAGGGCCGGAAATCAATGGTATGCTGCATAAGGTTGGTAAGCAGTCACGCTTTGTCGCAGGACTGCGCTATACAGATGAGGAAACAATGGATGTTGTACAGATGGTGCTGGCTGGAAAAACGAATAAGGATCTGGTGTCCCTGATCAACCAGAAGGGGGCCAGAGCGGTCGGCATCAGCGGAATGGATGCCAATTGTATTCAGGCAAGGCAGTATACGGTGGATGAGGGCGATCTCGGCTATGTCGGTGAAATCGAGGAGATTCATGAGGAGCTGATTCTGGATATCATTGAAAAAGGGCTATATTCCGGTGGTGGCCAGTGTCGGCTGTGACGCGGCAGGACATGCCTATAACATCAATGCAGATACGGCAGCGGCCAGTATTGCGGCTAAGCTGCATGCGGAAAATATGATTCTGGTTAGCGATATACCGGGGCTTTTACGAAATCCCGAGGATGAAGGCTCGCTGATTCCAAGAGCGACGTTATCCGAAATCGAGGAATTGAAAAAGGATGGTGTCATCAGCGGCGGGATGATTCCCAAGGTGGACTGTCTGGTGACAGCTGTACAGGGCTCTGTGCAGCGGGCGGTGATTATCGATGGACGGGTTCCGCATTCCATCCTGATTGAAATGTTCAGTGAAGAAGGCATCGGAACCCTGGTAGAGGAGTGAGAATATGGGTATAAAAGAGAATGATCAGCACTATATCGCCCACACGTATGCACGCTTTGATGTTGTGCTGACGCATGGCAAGGGCTGTCGGGTATATGATGAAAATGAAAAGGAATATCTGGATCTGACAGCCGGTATCGGTGTAAATGCACTTGGCTATGCGGATGATGCATGGGTACAGGCTGTTGCGAGCCAGGCGGCCACGCTTCCGCATGTGTCCAATCTGTATTATTCACAGCCGGACAGTGATGTGGCAGAGCTGCTGTGTGAGCGATGCGGCTTTACCAATATGTTTTTTGCGAATTCCGGAGCAGAGGCGAATGAAGGTGCAATCAAGGTTGCCAGAAAATATTCCAGTGATCATTATGGCTCTGGACGGCATGAAATCATCACGCTGGTGAATTCCTTTCACGGACGAACCATTACGGCGTTGAGTGCAACCGGACAGGATCATTTCCACCAGCATTTTGATCCCTTTACACCCGGATTTGTACATGCGGTTGCCAATGATATCGCGGATTTGAAAAGCAAAGTCAGCAAGCGTACCTGTGCTGTCATGCTGGAGATGATTCAGGGAGAAGGCGGTGTACTTCCACTGGAGCCGGCGTTTGTGAGCGCGGTGGCAGAGCTGTGCAGGGAGCGGGACATCCTGCTGATCGTGGATGAGGTGCAGACCGGTATCGGGCGTTGCGGTACCCTGTATGCGTATGAACAGTATGGGATTCATCCGGATATCGTTACCACAGCAAAGGGGCTGGGGAACGGTCTTCCGATTGGTGGTGTCCTGTTGTCGGAAAAGGTATCCGACACCTTTCATCCCGGCGATCATGGTACAACGTTCGGTGGCAATCCCATTGCCTGTGCCGGTGCATGTGTTGTATTAAAGCGCATGGATGAAGCGTTTCTGAGCGCTGTTCAAAAAAAGGGGTGCTTATGTAGAGCAGCGACTGAGCGAAATGCCGCATGTCGTACAGGTCAATGGTCTGGGACTCATGCGTGGTGTGGTTCTGGATGGTGTTACAGCCAGGGATGTTGTGGCTGCATGCATTGAAAAGGGCGTATTGCTTTTAACGGCTAAGGACAAGCTCCGCCTGCTGCCTCCGCTTACCATCACGCTGGATGAGCTGAAGGAAGCGATGGATGTTATGGAAGCTGTACTGACGCAGATTGCGTAAGGAGGAAGACGATGAAGCATTTACTGACACTTGCAGATTTGACAAAGGAAGAGCTGTATGATCTGCTGGATTTGGCAGACAGTCTGAAAAAAGAAGTGAAAAAGGGTGTGTTTACGCCATACCTGCGAATAAAACGCTTGGTATGAATTTTTTCACCAAATCATCCACCAGAACCCGTGTTTCCTTTGAAACGGGAATGGCACAGCTGGGTGGCACTGCACTGTATCTGAATGCCAATGATATGCAGCTGGGACGCGGAGAGCCAATCAAGGATACGGCACGTGTGCTGTCCCGCTATCTGGATGGCATTATGATTCGCACGTACAAGCATTCCGATGTAGAGGAGCTTGCGGAATATGGAAGCATTCCGATTATCAATGGTCTGACAGACTATGTGCATCCCTGTCAGGTGCTGGCAGATCTACAGACGATTCGGGAACACAAGGGTACTCTTACGGGTTTGAAAATGTGCTTTATCGGTGCCGGAAATAATATGGCGAATTCCCTGATCAACGGTGGAATTCTCGCCGGCATGGAGGTGGCATGTGCCTGCCCGCTGGAATATCTGCCGGATGAGGAAATCACGAAGCGTGCACAGGCCAGCGGACGCTTCACACTGACCCAGAATGTGCTGGAGGCCGCGAAGGATGCGGATGTACTGGTGACGGATGTGTGGGCGAGCATGGGGGAAGAGCAGGAGGCTGCTCAACGCAGGAAGATCTTTGAGGGCATCTATCAGATCAATGATGCATGCATGGCTGTGGCAAAAGCGGATGCCATGGTACTGCACTGCCTGCCTGCACATCGGGAAGAGGAAATTACAGAGAAGGTATTTGAAGCTCATGCGGATGAAATCTTCGACGAAGCGGAAAATCGTCTACATGCGCAAAAGGCGGTTCTTGTTACACTGCTGAAGGACTGATCGAAAGAAACGGATGGTGAAGCTGTCCGTTTTCTTTTCCCTTTCGATACGCTGGAACATATGGTGAAAAGCAATACATAATACTGTTCAGTAAAAACGACATTACATCTGTGCTTGATATGAGCTGAAGGAAATTTACAGTATCCCACTGACTGGATAGGGAGTCGGTTCTTTTCCTGATGATATATTTTATATGGTTTTTATGTGATTTTACAGACAGGTATGATATAATCAACACAGACAAATGAGGTGATTTTATGAAAAAAATCGTTCTGCTGCTCATGGTCAGCCTGTTATGCGCATGCAGTGCAAATACGGAGACAGATAAGTCAGAACCGAATAAAAAGGATGCCTACTGCTCAGATGAAACAGATAAAAGCAGTGCCTGCGGAATTGATGAAAGTGCGGATATGAGCGGATATAAGGATTTTAGGGAAACAAAAAATCAGTTTGTAGATTCGGATATGCAGGAGGCTCTTTCCGTATTTCAGAAAAAGGAAAGTGCAATCCTGTATTTCGGATATCCAAGCTGTCCGTGGTGTGTGGAGGCACTGCCTGTGATGAATGAAGTCGCGAAGGCAGATAAGCAGCATATCTTATACATACGAACAAGAGATGACAAGAAGGAGCTTCTCTATACACCAAAGCAGAAGCTGGAGATGATTTCTTATACAAAGCAGTTTATGGAAAAGGATGATCAAGGTGAGTATCAGCTTTACGTGCCCTTTGTCGTGGTCGTAAAGGATGGAAAGGCTGTTTCCGGACACATTGGTACGGTGGATGGTCATGATGCGCATGAACGGAAAATGACAGAGAAGGAAACGCAGGAGCTGAAAAAAATCTATGAGGATATGTTTTCTGCCGTAACAAAATAGGGGGATTTTATGAGTAATCAGGTCAAACAGCTGACACTGTCAGCATTCTTTCTGGCACTGGGGCTTGTACTGCCCTTTGCCTTTCATTCCTTCGGACCGCAGGCAGGCACAGTTTTTCTGCCGATGCATATACCGGTATTGCTGTGCGGATTTGTGTGCGGCCCCGCCTATGGCGCTCTGGTTGGCATGCTGACACCGCTGCTGTCGAGTGCATTAACCGGCATGCCGCCGCTCATGCCGACCGGAATTGCCATGTGTTTGGAGCTGTCGACGTATGGCTTTTTGAGCGGATGGATGACAAAAAAGTTGCCGCTGTATCCTTCTTTAATTATCACGATGCTGGCAGGAAGGGCAGTCAGCGGACTTGCCAACCTGGTGCTGCTGAGCATGGCACACAAGGCATATACCGTGCAGATATTTTTAACTGCCACCTTTGTTACTGCGATACCCGGCATTGTGCTGCAGCTGGTGATGATACCGCTTCTTGTGAGTGTCGTGAAAAAGCTGGAGGTCAGAAAAGCAGAGGATTGATGCAGCCGAACAGGCAGTTCTGCTGTGTATGCTTTCACATATATGTAGAAGGGAAGAGTGTATGCGATTACGAAATCGCTGTGCAGTCTTCCTTTTTTATTGAAGTATTGCATCCTTTGCAGATTGAAAAATCCTTAGGATATTTCAGCGGTGAAATAAGCGAGGGCGCGGCAGAGGGGGGCGTGTGCAGCTTCAATAAAAAGATACAGTCTCGCAATCACTATGTATGGGGGTGTGGGGCATACCAAAAGCAGAAAAAAACCGGACAGTGTCCGGATTATGTATAATACTCGCCTATGCAACCTCGTACTCTTCGGAAACGAATGTAATCATTCCCTGTGAAAGGGAAGCGATGCGTGCCTGAGAATACACCGGATACCCCTGCGCCTCTACCTTCAGGCGCCCCTGCTGAAAGGCTTTCTCAATTACGATTCCTATGCCTTCGATAACAGCGTTTGCCTGCTTCAGTATTTCAATCCCGCCAAGACATGCCTCACCATTCGCCATGAAATCATCCAGAAACAGGACATGGTCATCAGCGGACAAATATTTCTTACTGCAGATGATATCATAATCCTTGTTTTTGGTAAAGGAATGGATCTGACAGGTATACAGATCGTCCTTCATGATCCGGGAGGTATCCTTTTTGAAATAGACAACGGGAACCTGCAGCAAGTAACCGAGCATGACTGCGGGTGCGATACCACTTGTCTCAATTGTCGCAATTTTGGTGATGTGCTTATCCTTGAAATGCTCTTTGAAATCCTTTGCCAGCTCCATCATCAGCTGTGCATCGATTTGATGGTTCAAAAAAGCATCCACCTTCAAAACATCCTCATTCAGAGCATTGCCGTATTTTTTTATGTATTCTTCCAGTAATCTCATACAAACGCTTCCTCTCTCTTAAATTGTATAAAAAAACGAGACTGATTTCTCATGGGTATTATTATAATATGGAGATAGAGAAATAGCAATCCTTTTTTTGCTTGCATGGGACGGGGACTTCGACTGTAAAAAGGATACGAAAAAAGCTTATATTTCCTGATAAAGAATACTTGCGGCAGCGAAAAGGCTGTGGTATGATGTTGACCAATGAGGTGAATTATGAAAAAAATATACGCAAATATGATACTGGTGGTTGTTACCGTTGTCTGGGGAGGCGGTTTCATCGCTACCGACGGAGCGCTGGATGCGTTGTCTCCGTTTTATATCATGATGATACGTTTTGTAGGGGCTGCTGTTTTTCCACTGCTGATCTGCTGGAAAAAGCTGCGCAGGCTGGATCGTGCAACGATTGGACATGGAATCGTGACAGGGATATTTCTGTTTCTGGCGTTTGCCTTTCAAACCTTTGGCTTGAAGTATTCAACGCCGAGTAAGAATGCATTTCTGACCGCTACCAATGTGGTGTTTGTGCCCTATCTGCTCTGGCTGCTTTGGCATCGGCGTCCCTCCCGCAAGGAGCTGATTGCTTCATTGCTGTGCATTGTGGGTATTGCACTGCTGACGTTGAAAAAGGATGCACTCATGCTGGGCTTCGGCGATATGCTGTCCCTTATCTGCGCCTTGTTCTTCGCATTGCATATCATTGCGCTGGAACGCTACTCCGCCCATGTGGATACGGTGTGCATGACCGCTTTGCAAATGATGACAGCCGGCGTTATTTCCACGATATGTGCATTGACGCTGGAACAGCCGCCGACCTCCTTTAACTGGCATGCGGCAGGAAATGTGGCCTATCTGATTTTTGTGTCAACTCTGCTTGCCTATCTGCTGCAGACCTTTGCGCAGAATTTACAACTGCCAACAGCGCATCCCTGATCCTGTCCATGGAGGCGCTGTTTGCTTCCATCTTCTCCTTCCTGCTGCTGGGGGAGGTAATGAGTCCTCCGATGATACTCGGAGCCTGTCTGATTTTCTCCTCCATTCTATATATTGAATATAAGCCGGGACGAAAGAAGAAAGAGAAGCAGCAGGATATCTGCTGAAAAAAAGTATAAATACATAAAAAGCTGTAAATTTTTACGATTTACCGCCTTTTTTTATACGTACGCTTTGTGATATAATTATCATGTTAAAAAAAGCACAAGCTGTTTATACTGCTTGCGCATAGAGGAGGATATTATGTCATTATTTGATCACGAAGCCAGACAGTTTAAATTCGACGTACTGAGAGAGGTCAGCAAGCGTGCGTTTGATGGAAAACTGAATGATGACGTCTGTGATGAGGTAGCGAATCTGTTGATTCCGGGGAAACATGCAGAATTCCGCTGCTGTATTTATAAGGAAAAAGAAATCATACGCCAGCGGACGCGAATGGCGCTTGGTAAGCCGCCGGTACCGGTGGAGAATGACAACAAGCGTCAGATTGTACGCGTGATTGAAGCAGCATGTGACGGCTGCAGCATCCATAAAATACAGGTGACGGATAATTGCCGGAAGTGTATGGCAAAGGCCTGCCTGTCTGCATGTAAATTTGATGCGATTCATATGGGGGAGGATCACGCTTTCATCGATTATGATAAATGTAAGGAATGCGGGGCCTGCAAAAATGCATGTCCGTTCAATGCCATCGTTGAAACACAGCGTCCCTGCATGAAAAGCTGTCCGGTCGATGCGATCCGTATGGGAGAAGACGGACTGGCGAAAATCGATGAGGCAAAATGTATAAATTGTGGTGCCTGTCAGGCGAAATGTCCGTTTGGCGCAATCGAGGATATGTCCTGGATGCTGGATGTTATCGAGCTACTGAAGAAAAAAGAAGAGGTTTATGCGGTGTTTGCTCCTGCTATTCAGGGGCAGTTTGACAGCGCAACGCTGCCGCAGATCATGCAGGCAATGCGTGAGCTGGGCTTTAGCGACGTATACGAAGCGGCTATTGGAGCGGATGCTGTGGCATGGTATGAAAAGGAAGATGCAAAAAAGCACAAGGCAGAGGGAAAGAAAATCACTACCTCCTGCTGCCCTGCCTTCGTAAACATGGCGAAGCAGCATTTCCCGACGGTATATGAAAGCAGTGTTTCACATATGGTAAGCCCAATGGTTGCGACAACGCGCTATCTGAAAAAGCATCACCCGAATTGCAAGGTCGTATTCGTGGGACCATGTGTTGCGAAAAAGCAGGAGGTTCAGGACAGTGAGGTTGATTTCTGTATCACCTTCGAAGAGCTTGGTGCAATGTTTGTATCCAGGCATATCTCTCCGGAAAATGTTCCTGCGAAGGAAGAGGATACCGCTTCTGCCTATGGACGATTCTTCTCTGTCGGCGGTGGTGTATCCAAGGCGGTTGCCGTTGCTTTAAAGGAGAATAATGATGAGGCGGTAACAGCGGAATATGCAGATGGAAGCGATGCCTGCAAAAAAGCGCTGCTCATGATGAAGGTGAATCGGTTTCAGGCAGACATTCTGGAGGGTATGGCATGTCAGGGCGGCTGTATCTGCGGACCGGCGACTATAGAAAATATGCCGAAAGCGAAAGCACGCATGACCAAGGAAAATTTGGCAATCAAGGATAAGACGATTGCATCTACCCTTGAGAAATATGATTTCTCGGATATTGATTTACACAGATAAAGAATGATGAGGTGGGAATCGGGACATTCGTAACCCGATTCCTCCCTTTTAACGTTGAAGGCTTTTCATGTTGTATACCAGTTTTTCGCTGTGTCTGATCGGCCAGAATCCGCACCTTCAAGCTGCAGCGGTTTCTGCCATAAAAGCAATCCGTTCCACAAAATTCTACAAATCTCACACTAATGGGCGATGTACAATGTAAGCGGGTGATAATCTATGAAATTGTGTTATGCGATTCAGCCTGCCTTTTATGATATCATGAAGCAGAGTGGGAACATACAGGCATTGCTGGAAGGGATGGATGAGCAGCAAAGAAGCAGAATCCAGATTCCGATAGAAATGCAGTCCCTGCAAGAGAGTGCGGAGGCTTTCTTTCAAAAGGAAATCGAGTGCAGAAAGGACTGTCTCAGCTATGATCATTTTTTGAAATCCCGGGTATATGTGGTGTACATACGGGAGGGAGCGGCCTGCATGGAGGATTGCACGAATCCGTTTTATCAGCTGCTGAAAAGAAAATATCGCTGCCTTCTGGTCCAAGAAGTGGATAAATAGGGCGAAAACTATTGTAAAATCTCCATAAAAATAGTAAAATATGCTTATTGTAAGGAGGATTACATATGGATTTTTTAAGCTCTGTGTTATTTACCCTTGTAGGATTGGCAATTGGGGGATTCCTCGGTTTCTATTTCACAAAAAAGAAATTCGAGAAAGAACTTAGAGAAAACCCGCCTATCAACGAGAAAATGATTCGTGCGATGTTTTTACAAATGGGAAGAAAACCATCTGAGGCTCAGATTAAACAGATAATGAAGTCAGTGAACGCAAACAGATAATACACGGTGATGACCGTGTTTTATTTTATCTTGTTTCTTGTATTCCGATTTTGAAGAATCTTTCTGTTTCCTGACGATTTTATAACGAATCTGTAAGTTAGCTTCACAGGGAAATAAGTATGCTATAATGAGTATGGTGATAAAGTGAAGATTATAAGAAAACTGTTCCTGATTTTGCTGCTGATCGTTTTGATTGCTCTCACACTGTTTGTAGGACTTGGCTTTGTAAATTATGTCAAGGCTACCAATGAGGTCAGCATCAGTGAAAAGGTAGAGGAAATTAAACATAAAAAGTCCTATGTAACGTATGATGAAATCAGCGAGGAGCTGCTGCAGGCAACGGTTGCAATTGAGGACCGGCGCTTTTATGAGCATCATGGGGTGGAGTACCGTTCCATGGCCAGAGCGCTGTACCAGAATGTGCTGGCGGGGCAGATTCGCGGAGGAGGGAGCACCATCACGCAGCAGCTGGCAAAAAAATATGTATTACACCTATCAGCCGTCCTATCTGCGCAAGGTCAGTGAGATTTTTACCGCATACGATCTTGAAAAGGGAACTGAGCAAAAAAAGAAATATTGGAGCTGTATGTCAACGTGATCAATTACGGAGATAATTATATCGGAAATCAAGGCGGCAAGTGAGGGATATTTTCATAAGGAACCAAAGGATCTGACGCTGGATGAGGCAACGCTTTTTGGCAGGTCTTCCACAATCTCCCGCAAATTATCAGCTGAGTAATCATGAAATCCGCAGCCAGAAATCGGCAGATTCAGGTACTGAATGCAATGATTCGTGAAAATATGATACGATGAGCAGCAGAAGGCGGCAGTCATGAAGCAGGTGGAAAAGTAAGCGCTATTCCTGAATCAGTAAGCACCGACATTGTCTGCATAAGGCATAGCAGCAGGTATAAAAAAACCTTCAACACAATCGATGAATAAGGATATATCATTCAATTGATTGTTGCGATGGTTTTCTTTTTTTAGGAATGATTTGCAAAAAAAAAGCTGGCGGGTATATATATGAAGCTTGAAACAGCAGACAATGACTGTGCCATCGCATAAGCCGGTGTGTACAATGCGGATCAATTGAAAATGGAATCGGAATTCCCATAAATAAAAAAAAACAGATACGATGTATCTGTTGTCTGGTTTACTGGTGCCCGAGGCCGGACTCGAACCGGCATGGTATTGCTACCGACGGATTTTGAGTCCGTTGCGTCTACCAGTTTCACCACTCGGGCGATTGCTTTGTTATTATAGCGTATTTATTTAGGAATTGCAATCCTTTTTTTATGAAAAACATAGGATAATGGTGAGCTCCTGCAGATAATGTAAGAATTGCTGTGACTGAAATAAAATGAAAAAATCTTTGCTTTTTACCATGGATTTTACATTTTTTTCAAACTGTGTTATACTTATAACTACACATGGTGAAAAAGGATGGGGACGCAGAAATCGCCTTTCATCTTACGTCGCCGGTACGCTGTCGACAGACAGTTTTTTCTATTTGGAAAAGAGAGGAGGAATATAGATGTTGGAATTTCAGCATGTTTCCAAAACTTTTAAAAATCAGGAGGTTCTTCATGATATCAATATGGAGATTCACGACGGTGAATTTGTTGTACTTATCGGCCCCAGCGGCTGCGGGAAGACAACGTCCCTGAAAATGATCAATCGTTTGATCGCTCCCTCGAAAGGTCAGATACTTTTGAATGGCAGTGATATTCGAAATGAGGATGTGATTCGTCTGCGAAGAAATATGGGATATGTCATCCAGCAGACAGGCTTGTTTCCGCATATGAATATAGAGGATAATATGGAGGTGATTGCAAAGCTGGAGCATGTGGAGCAGGCACAGCGCAGGGCAAGGACCAGGGAGCTGATGGAAATGGTTGGACTGGACTATGCCGAATTTTCCCAACGCTATCCGCAGGAGCTCAGCGGCGGTCAGCAGCAAAGAGTCGGTGTGGCCAGAGCTTTTGCTCTTGATCCGGATATCATCCTGATGGATGAGCCGTTTTCCGCACTGGACCCGATTACGCGATCATCACTGCAGGATCAGCTTTTACAGATTCAGGAAAACGTGAGAAAAACGATCGTATTCGTAACACATGATATGGATGAGGCAATTAAAATTGCAGATCGTATCTGCATTATGCATGATGGAAATATCGTGCAATTCGATACACCGGAGGAAATTCTAAAGCATCCGGTTAACGAATTTGTCAGCAGCTTTGTCGGTAAAAACCGCATCTGGGATTCGCCGGAGCTGATTCGTGCCAGTGATATCATGATTAAGCGTGTCATTACAACCTATCCGGGTGTTTCTCTGGTACGTGCCTATGAATACATGCGTTACAACAAGGTGGATACGCTGATGGTGGTTGATCACAGCCAGATGCTGCAGGGAATGATCACGGCCAAAATGATTCGCAGACAGCCGCGGGACAATCACCTGCTGGTGCGTGATATTATGGTCAATCCTGCATACTGTGCTCAGGAGGATGATAACCTTGTGGATGTTATGCAGCAGACAAGACAGCATGACTTTTACAATGTTCCTGTATTGGATGAGCAGGGAAAGCTGCGTGGACTGATTACCAGAAGCTCTCTGGTGACAACCTTCTCCAAGCAGTTTGATCTGGAAGAAGGTGAACAGGCATGAGTGAATTTCTCGAATATGTACAATCCATCCAGGGACAGATTTTATCGTTGAGCTGGGAGCATGTGGAGCTTACGCTGTTTTCTGTGATTCTTGCCATTGCGATTGGTGTTCCTCTTGGGATTTTGATTTCCTATCTCAAAAAGCTGACAAAGCCGGTTCTGGGAATTGCCAATATCGTTCAGGCCATACCGAGCCTTGCCTTGCTTGGGTTTGCAATCCCGTTCCTTGGAATCGGCTCCAAGCCGGCCATTTTTATGGTTATTCTGTATTCACTGCTGCCAATTATTAAAAATACGTATACCGGTATTCAAAGCATACCGGATCAGACACTGGAGGCGGCTAAGGGTATCGGTATGACAAGAGCGCAGATTCTTATAAAGGTACAAATTCCCATGGCATTGCCAATTATTATGGCGGGTGTACGGATTTCTGCTGTTACAGCTGTCGGACTGATGACGATTGCGGCCTTTATCGGAGCAGGAGGTCTTGGCTACCTTGTATATTCCGGTATCCGAACATCCAACAATATGCAGATTCTGGCCGGTGCAGTTCCTGCCTGTATTCTGGCGCTGGTTATTGATTCCTTTATGGGAATCCTGGAGCGTGTGGTTGTTCCGGAAGGACTGACGATTGGAAATTCACAGACCAATCGACCTGTACGCAAATCAACAAAACTTATTGTATCACTGCTGTGTCTTTGCCTGCTGATGGCTTCTGTTGGGGGCAGACTTATGAAGGGCGTGAGTAAGGACGCTTTGCATATCGGGAGCTCCGATATGAGTGAACAGCTGATTCTCGGTAACATGTATGCCGATATGATAGAAGCGAAAACGGACTACAAGGTTCAAAGAGATCTTTCTCTTGGCGGGGTACAGATATGCTTCAGCGCACTGCAAAACGGTCAGATTGACATGTATGTTGATTATACCGGAACATTATATGGCGATATTTTAAAAATGAAATCAAACAGCAATGCAGATGAGGTGTATCGCATTGCGAAAGATAAAATCAAAGAACAATATAATCTTACACTGCTGGATCAGACGCCGTTTAACGATACCTATACCTTTACTGTGCGCAAGGATACAGCAGAGAAATACAATTTAAAGACAGTCAGTGATCTGGAAAAGGTATCCGATCGTCTTACCATCACACCAACCCTGGCATTCAATAATCGTAAAGAGGCGCTGCCAGGCATCAAAAGCAAATATCCGAACATGAACTTTCAGGATAATATTGCAATGGATGGAGCGACACGCTATGTAGCTCTGGCCAATAAAGAAAGTGATGTGATTGATGCATATTCCACGGACGGACTGATCGACTATTATGATCTGGTCGTGCTGGAGGATGATAAACAGTATTTTCTTCCATACTATGGGGTACCTATGGTAAGCGAGCATCTGCTTACGGAGTATCCGGATGCAGTTGGGGTGATCAATGAGCTTAGCAAGCATCTGAGCAGCGAAGGGATGCGAAAGCTGAATTATGAGGTGGATGTAAAAAAACGTGAGCCGGCAGAGGTTGCACACGAATTTCTGGTACAGGAGGGGCTGCTGGAAAAATAAGCGTACAGTGCATAGAAAAAGTTACCTCCTGTATCAGTACGCTTACCTGCGTAAAACTGTGATCTGCTTATAAAAAGAATGGGACTCTTATTCTGTTGGATGATATCCAATGGAAGCGGAGGCCCTTTTGTTATTCCGGGATAGAACAGCAAAATTAGGAAAATGACCTGACTATCCGTTATAGACATTCAATGCCCTTTAGAATAGGATCGAAATATTTCATATCTTTTTCAATTTCTCCAGCATTTCGCTGTGCGGTCGCAGATATTGCATAATTGTTTTGTTTCACACTTTATTCTTTGGCTGTTATAAACCTCTATCCGTTTCCAGGATGGTGCTGTCGGGGTTTGCTTTTAACTTTCTAAGTAAATATCACAACACCTGCCTATGTCTTTCCGGCAGTATCCTGCAATATGCAAAATCGGCGTATCGTCTAATAGGAAATAAATATATCATACAGGCAATTACCGTCCCGTTAAATAAAAGCTGTCTTAAAAGAAGCAGCTTGCATTCAAGAGGTCCGCATTTGGATTATGCGCTGCTTTTAACTCAACATATTTTCTGTTGAAAGGCGCTAGGGATTGTTTCTGCTTATGGAATACGGGAAGGGATTGCTGCAAAGCAAACTTTTCCAGCCGCTTCGCCAGTGGTTCCTTTCATTTATGAATTTTCTTTCTTCGCATTGATAAGGTAGTGGGCTATATCAGCTGTAAAGAATCAATACAGCATGCCTTTGGCAATGCATATTCTATATTGCTGCTTGCAAGTTCGTGAAAACATGATATACTATAATCGTTTACAAGTAAACTAATGGAGGTGATGACATGCTCAAACATACCAATCTGGAAACACTTGTAAAGCGTTGTGCGGCTTTTCGTAAGGTTTATGCCAGAATAAGTGCGCCTGAGCTGAAGCATTACCAGCTCTCTCCCAGCGAAGTGGATATTCTGATTTTCCTATCCAACAATCGTACAATCAATACGGCAAAGGAGCTGAGTGCATTTCTTGGTATATCCAAGGGGCTGGTTGCCAGAGGGATTGAATCCCTGTTGCTAAAGGGATATGTATACATAGAAACAGACAATAGTGACCGGCGTATACAGCACCTGTTTCTGACAGAAGCGGCACAGGAGGTCATTCAGGTGCTTTTGAAAAAACCGCAGTGAGGTGGAAGCTCACATTCTGAAGGGGATCCCACAGGAGCATATAAATATCGTCCTACAGACCTTTGATCGCATCAATGCGAATATCGAAAATATTATAGAAACAAATGAACACACATTGGAGGAATGATGAATGAAGATGTCAAAAGAAGTGGATTTGGGAAAGGAACGCATTGGCAGATTATTTTTTATGCTGGCAGTACCGGCTATTTTATCACAGCTGGTTAACGCTCTGTACAATATGGTAGACCGTATGTACATCGGTCATATACCGGAAGTGGGTGCAACGGCCCTGACAGGTGTCGGAATCAGCTTTCCTATTACCATGATTATATCCGCCTTTGCGGCACTTGTCGCAATGGGGGAGCACCACGTGCTTCTATTCTGATGGGGCAGCAGGATATCAAGGGTGCGGAGAAGATTCTCGGAAACTGCTGCTGTGCTCTGATCATCACCGCTCTGGTGCTTACCATAGCTGTCATCGGTTTTCATACACCACTGCTTTATATGTTTGGAGCAAGTGAGAATACGATCGGCTATGCACAGTCCTATATGATCATATATGCTGCCGGCACGATTTTCGTCCAGCTTACGCTTGGGATGAACGCCTTTATATCTGCGCAGGGCTTCAGCAGAATCAGTATGCTGACCGTTGTAATCGGAGCAATCACCAATATCATTTTGGATCCGATACTGATTTTTGTTTTCGATATGGGAGTGCAGGGTGCTGCGCTCGCCACGGTTATATCGCAGGGGATTTCTTCCGTTTGGGTCATGCGCTTTCTGATGGGAAAGCAGACGATATTGAAGCTGCGCATGAGCAATTTCCGTATAAAAGCAAAGGTGCTGTTACCCTCACTTGCCTTAGGTGTGGCACCCTTCATAATGCAATCAACGGAAAGTATTCTCGTATTGTGCTTTAACTCTTCCCTCTTGAAGTATGGGGGAGACCTTGCAGTCGGTGCTATGACGATACTATCGAGTGTTATGCAGTTTGCCATGCTGCCACTATCCGGCTTTACCCAGGGAGCACAGCCGATTATCAGCTATAACTATGGAGCAAACAATGCCTATCGTGTGAAAAAGGCCTTTCGTCTTTTGCTGATCAGCTGTCTGACCTACTCTGCTGTACTCTGGCTGCTTGCCATGGTGGTGCCGAATATGTTTGCGGCGATATTTACCAGTGATCCCGCTCTAACAGAAATTACCGTGTGGGCTTTGCGCATTTATATGGGAGGTTGCCTGCTGTTTGGAGCACAGATTGCCTGTCAGCAAACCTTTATTGCCCTTGGCAACGCAAAAACCTCAGCATTTCTTGCGATGTTTCGTAAAAATTATCGTTTTGATCCCGCTGATTTATATCCTTCCGATGTTTATAGAGGATAAGGTTATGGCAGTATTTCTGGCAGAGCCGATCGCGGATATACTGGCCGTTCTGACTACGGTAACGATGTTCGTGCTCTTCTTCAAAAAAGCTGCTTCGTAACATGGATGAAGAACATGTGGAAGAAGCAAAGCAGCAAACACAACTGGAGGAAAAGGAAGCATAAACCGTTAGAGGGAATGAATGCCAAAGAGCTTTCCTGCAATTCTGATATATAGAAGGGCTTCTTATAGGATATTAAGCAATCGTATAGGAGCCCTTTTATTATGTCATCAAAAGAAGGAAAGGGAACTGTGAAAATCTACTACAAGATTGGGGAAGAAGCTGATTTTACCATAGGTATTGCCTTGTGTATGGTATACTTCTATATACAGAATACAGATGCAGTAAAACATAGAGGAAAGAGAGATACTATGAGGGTAAAAGATTTCTTTAAAAAATTATGGAAGTAAGATGAAGAGCAGGCAGTGCAGAGACAGGATACAGTGGAACGAATTGGCAAAGATATAGAATTTTACCGTTGTGATCCTGCTGCATGTGATGAAGTGGTATTTCGGATGAAGCAGGTAAGGAACGCTTGTGTGAATGAAAAGTAGACTGGATCTTACGAAACCGTGATCTTATTCCAATGGATCCGCCATCCTATAGGCGATGGGGAAGGTTTGTACGGTATATGATAACCAGCTGTCGTATGCGGCGTATCCAAGGCGTTGTGACACAGTTTGCTGATTTATGACAAAAAAGTCGAAAAAATAAAAAAAAGCTGTTGACACACAGGGATATGTGTTGTATTATATACGAGCGCTGATGAGAAACAAGGGCGCACGAAATAGAAATTTCGGTCTTTGAAAACTGAACAGGAAACGTCAATTATTTGAGAAA
>ENA-OQCB01000478-OQCB01000478.1-human-gut-metagenome-genome-assembly--contig:-NODE-478-length-18553-cov-4.387822_pt1 | contig 18553 bp, 18 predicted proteins | sample MGYA00242493_ERZ504568 | MGnify/ENA primary metagenome ERZ504568 (study PRJEB26092, sample SAMD00036229) | human gut metagenome | host: Homo sapiens | study: EMG produced TPA metagenomics assembly of...
CTCCCACCTTCCTGACTGTATCCGGCAGGATGATTTCCTCCACCCGGCTGCCGCAAAGCTCCGGCTCTCCCCGGTACTCACAGGGCGGCGGTTCACGCCTGCGGACTGTATCTGAAAAAAGGTAGCCTGCAAACTCGGTCACAGGCATGCCATCCACCGTCCCCGGTATCTCCAGAATTTTGTCCAAACCATAACAACGCTGGAGGCAGACCCCGTCCAGCGTTTTTTCATATAATATTCTCATGGTATCAGTTTAATCAGTTTAGGGGATTTTTTCAAGACTATTTTACTTCCAGAAAAAATATTCAAAAAATACCGGTCCGCCTGCCTCTTTTGACGCCTGCTTCCCGGTATATCCTGAAACGTATCTGAAATTCTGCACCCCTGGGTTCCTTCTATTCATCCACAAACCTGTACCCCACGCCCACCTCTGTGAGTATGAACCTGGGATTGGCCGTGTTATCCTCAATCTTTCTTCGTATATTTGCCATGAACACCCGCAGGGACTGGTAATCATCCGTGGTGTCATATCCCCACACCTCCTGCTGGATATAATGATGGGTCAGCACCTTGCCGCTGTTATTCACCAGCAGGACCATCATCTTATATTCCAGAGGAGTCAGATGTACTTCCTGGTCATGGACATACAGTTTGCGCTTTTCAAAATCCAGCCCGGGAAAATAATCCAGACAGAAACTCCTGCTCCTGGTGGTTCACCGTGGAGCTCTTATGGCGCAGCCCCACGCGGATTCTGGCCAGCAGCTCCTCGGCGCTGAAGGGCTTAGTCACGTAGTCGTCCGCTCCCTGGTCCAGGGCGCTTATTTTCTCCCGCTCCTGTCCCCTGGCGGAAACCACGATAATGGGCACATCGGACTTCTGGCGGATCTGGCGCAGCACCTCCATGCCGTCGATGTCCGGCAGTCCCAAATCCAACAGAATCAGGTCCGGATGATCCGCGTAAAAGAGGGATATGCCGGACAGTCCGTTATCAGCCAATATATAAGCGTAACCCCTTGTCTTCAGGGATATCTTCATAAAATTCTGTATGCTCTTGTCATCCTCAATGACAAGGATCGTTGTCTCATTCATCCTTCCTGTCCTCCATTGGCATTGATACTTCAAATACAGCTCCCCCCTGGGGGCTGTTGAAGGCCCTGATGGTGCCGCCCTGGGCCTCCACCATGGCCTTGCATATGGTAAGCCCCAGGCCCACGCCCCGCTGCTTATCCCCGTTCTCATAAGCAGTGGTAAAGAAATTATCGAAAATCTTATCTATCTTATCATTGGGAATCCCTATTCCATTATCTGAAACCACAAACTTCAGACAATTTCCATCCTGTTTTACCCTGAGGGTCACCGTGGTGCCGGTCCCGGAATGGCGGAACGCATTGTCCAGAAGATTGACCAGAACCTGGATGAACAGCCTCCCGTCCACAGATACCAGAAGTATGTCCTCCGGCGTCTCCATCTTAAGTGTATGGTTCCCCACCCGGTTGGAAACCAGCCGGACAGCGGAGGCCACAAGGTCGTCCACCACTTCCTTCTTTTTATTGATATCCAGACGGCCCTCCTGGATTCGCGTCAGGTTCAGCAGGTTTTCCACCATGGTGCTGAGCCATTCGGAATCCGAGCATATATCCTTCAGCATGCTCTTAATCGTAGCTTCATCCATGATGCCCAGATTGTCCAGAAGAAATCCCGCACTGCCGGTAATTCCTGTAAGAGGCGTGCGCAGGTCGTGGGATATGCTCCTTAAAAGGGTGCTCTTTAACCGTTCCCGCTCTACCTGAATCCTGGTATTTTCCTTCTCCCGGCTGAGCAGCTCCCTCTCAATAACCAGGGTCAGCTGGGAAATGACCGTGTCCACATATATCTTTTCCTCTTCGCTTAAGGTCCAGCCCTCACAGTCAAATATAATCACACCGTAGGTCTTTTCCCGGTTGCGGATAGGCACGTACAGCCCATTGTCATCCGGAAACTGGCATTCTCCATGACCGCAGGGAATGGACTGCCTGTAGCACCATTCCGCCATGTAATTGGGAAATTCCTTTTTCTCGTCCTCCTTCAACAGGACGCTCACCGGCTTTCCGGTCAGATTGGACAGGCTTTCTTCGCTGTACTCCTTAATCTGCTGGTAACCGGACAGATTCAGGAATCCGCTTCCTATCTCATTCATCCTGGCCGTAATCTCTCTCTTTTTGTTGGCAATCTGCATCTGCTTCTGCAGCTTCACCACCAGGGTGGCCACAATAGAGGCAGCCGCCACAAAGACAATGGAGGATACCACGTAGTTCACATCATCCATATGGAACGTAAGCTTTGGCTCCGTAAAGAGATAGTTGAACGTAAAGGTAAAGACAATGGCCGCGCACAGGGCCCAGGCCAGGCTGCTGGTAGCCAGTATGCTGATGAGCACCCCCAGCAGATATACTAAAAGCAGGTTCTCCGCCCTGATCCCGCAGCTGTCCAGCACAATGGCCAGTATGGTGGAAATCACCCATATGACAGCCATTTTTGCACATGCCTTTACAAAGTCCAGAACCCAGTCCCAACTATATAACATAACTCCTTTTACTCTCCCTCTTCCTGCTTTTGCCCTAAAATGGCCTGGGCAAGAATCATGGGCAGGTTCACTGCCCTGTCCACTCCCAGCTCCTCAAACAGAGCCGCGTTCCTGGGGTTGTGCACCAGGCAGACGGACCGTTTGATTCCCAGGACCTTCCTGCCCATCTGGCATATCTCAAAATTATCCGTGTCCTCCCGGCCCAGGGCCAGGATAACATCATAATTGCGGATACCTGCTTCCTCCAGAATAAACTGCCTGCAGGGATCTCCCAGAACCGCGTTCACATTGTAGGAGGCGCAGAGATGCTCACAGAATGCTTTGTCCGGATCGATCACAGTTACCTTATATTTTTTCTCCATCAGAAGGCCGATGAGAAAATCCGCATATTCTCCCCCCAGCGCCACTGCTATCTTCATGCTCACACAGCCACCTCCCTGCTCACTGTCTCTGCCAGACGTCCATAATCATCCGCTGACAAATCATAGAGACTGATGGGTTTAACAGGCAGATCCGTAACCAGCTGGTGCCTTCCGGTGTCATCCAGACGGGCATAGACCTGGCTCACATGGAAAATACGGCTGGCAATCTGAGCCAGCAGGAGATTGGTATTGTCATCCTGGGTGGATGCGATAAACAGACCTGCATCCTCAATCCCGGCTGCCTTTAAGACCTGGGGATCCGTTGGGTCCCTTCCATCTCATACCCCCTGAACTCCTCCGGCAGGTAACGGAAGCTTTCCCTGTCCTTATCCAGCACCACAACTTTATGGCCTTTCTTATATAATGACTTTGCCAGCGCAGCCCCCAACGGTCCGCAGCCCGCGATTACGATACATTTATTTTTATGGAATAACATACGATCTCCTCCTTTCATTTATATGTTCCCAATTCTATTGTAAAAGAGAACCATATAAAGAAACTAGAGAAAATGTATTAAGGGGGCATAAAGATTCTATAAAGATATCTTTATCCCCCTCTTTATACTAAATACTATACCATGAATACCGGCCATGTCAAATCAAACCGGTCCCTCCGCCATGCCTACATGACTCCGAATGCCTTATAAAACAGCCATATGACGGTCCCCCCTATCAGTCCCACAGAGGTCACCACCCCTACCATGAATATGGCCGCGGCGAGCTGCACAATTACGCTGGAAATCAGCGGAAAGCGTTCACACAAATTATCTATCTTCTGTCCCACGGGACTCTTTAACTTAAATATCATTTTAGCTGTCATGGCAATTCCCTCTCTTCCTGCTTAAAGGATACTACCAGATAGCGTAAAGATTCCATCCATGGTTCACGGTATTGTATAAATTATCTGCAAATACGCGGCCCGCTCATATCCTTTAACCGGTATGAAGTCTCCTCGGCAATGATATTTAAGACATTCTTGTCATTGGGCTTAATGATGTCTCCCCCTTTCATCTCCACACCAATGACCGCATAGACCGTATCGTCCTTATATACGGGCGTATATCTGGCCCTGGCTCCCGGCAGTGTATCTGTGGTGGCTCCGGCCTTATGATGGTTTTTATAGACCCAGGCCGCCACAGCCATCTCGTCCGGGTTCTTAAACAGGGAGGTAAGAGAGGACGCGTCCTCTCTTTCCGAGGCCGGATATATCTTCATCCGGTTCATTTTCCCGTCCAGCATATCGTATATAACAATGTTGCGTTTTAATAAGCTCTGTACCAGCCTTCCGCATATATCCAGTATCTCTTCACGGGTGGTTCCCTTTCTCAGATTCCGGTTGATACCAAACAGAATCTGCATATACCCCGACTCAGCCTCACTTTTCTCTGCTTCCCGCTTAAGCCTGGCCGCCATGGAGCTGGTAATCAGGGCACAGACAAGCATGGCCGCAAAAGTAAAAGGATAAATCCTGCCGTCTGCCTGAAAGGTGTAGCGCGGCGCCGTGAAAAAGAAGTTGAACAGCAGCACCGATGCCACGGAAGCCAGAAAACCATAGGTACCGGCCCTGGTGACATAAGCTGCCAGCATGGTCCCCATCATGTAAATCATGGCCACATTGATGATGCCCAGCTTGTAGTGGTCCAGTACCATGGAAAGAAAGGTACATCCCGCCATGATAAGGCCTGTCTTTAAGATATCCATGCTGTATTTCCGTCCGTTTTCCGGCTTTTTAATCTTTCCGTTGTCCCTGGCCGCGGCATCCGGTATCACATATACATCCATGTTGGGTACGGCCTTGATGAGACGGTCAATTATGGTGGACTTCAAGTGGAGGAAGCTGCGTTTTCTCACCGTCCTGCCTATGACAATCTTGGAAATGCCGTTCCTTCTGGCATAGCCCGCAATCTGCTGTACAATATCATCCCCGTAAAGGGTAATCACATTGGCCCTGAACTGCTTGGCCAGATTAATATTGGCCTCCATGCTCCTGCTGATTTTTGCATGTTCCCTTTTCATATCCGCTGTTTCCACCAGAACCGCTGTAAAATCCGCGTGAAACGCCCCTGCCATCCTGGCCGCGGTCCTGATTACCCTTGCATTGGTGGGGGAGGGGGACAGGCAGACCAGCACATGCTCACCGGTGTAATAATCCTTGCCCGCCGCATCCCGCTCCCTGACCACCTCCCGGTTGACCCGGTCCGCTGTCCGCCTTAAGGCTATTTCACGCAGGGCAGACAGGTTTTCCACTGTAAAAAAAGCGGACAGACGCCTTGTCCGCCTGGTCTTTGTGGTAAATCTTCCCGTCCTCCAGGCGCTGTCTCAGTTCCTCCGGCGCAATGTCCACCAGCTCCACCTGTCCGGCATCATCAAAGATATCGTCCGGGATTCGTTCATATACCCGCACATGGGTAATGGATGCCACGATGTCATGAAGGCTCTCCAGGTGCTGCACATTGACCGTGGTGTACACGTTGATTCCGGCGTCCAGCAGCTCAATCACATCCTGGTAGCGCTTTTTGTGACGGCAGCCCTGGGCATTGGTATGGGCCAGCTCATCCACCAGAATCAAATCCGGCTTTCTCATAAGGGCCGCATCCAGGTCAAATTCCTTCAGGATGATTCCCTTATACGTTACCGCCATTGGGGTCAGCAGCTCCATTCCGGCCAGCAGCTCCATTGTATCCGGCCTGTCATGGGGCTCTATGTATCCGGCCACCACATCCCGTCCCGCTGCCTTTTCCTGCCGGGCAGCCTCCAGCATGGCGTATGTCTTGCCTACTCCGGCCGCGTATCCGAAGAATATTTTAAGCCGTCCCCTTGCCTTGTCACTTTCCCTGGGGAAATTCTGCTTTAAAAGCAGCTCAGGGTCCGGTCTCTCATCCCGCTGCCCGTCCATAAGCCATTTCTCCTTTCTATTGCTCCGTTCTCTAAAACAGCTGTAGAGCTGCCGCAATGCGCGGCAACTCTATACACCATAAGCAAATCATGTTTAAATCAGTCCATCCAGAGCCAGATTCACTTTCAGCACATTCACCCTGGGCTCTCCGAACATTCCCAGGAACCTGCCCGTGGTATACCTGCTGATGACGGCCTCCACATCCTCCACCGCCATATTCCGTTCCCTGGCAATCCGCTCTGCCTGGTAGCCGGCTGCCGCGGGAGAAATTTCCGGGTCCAGTCCGCTGCCTGAGCAGGTTACAAGGTCCACAGGAATGGGCTCCTCTCCCTTTTCCGGATGGGCTGCCCTGATTTTCTCCACCCGCTCAGCTATCATGGCTTCAAGCTCACTGCCTGCCGGTGTCTTGTTGGAGGCACCTGCATATGCCAGAGGCTCTCCGTTTTCGTCTGTAAATGTCCCTGTATCCACATTCATGACTCTGCCCCAAAGATACTGGTTTCCGGTAAACTCCTGGGCCAGAAGGGCGCTTCCATATTTAGTGCCGTCCTTGCCCACAATCACCGATCCGTTGGCCTCATGGCCAAATGCCACATTGGCCGCAGCCGTGATGACCGCCGGGTAAATGACGCTTGTTATGATTAACATGACCAGGAAAAAACCTGCCATTTTTGGCAATACTGATTTTACTGTTTTCATGAACATTCTCCTAACTTTGACTGATTCTGCTGTCTGCATCTGCTTCCTTCACACATCACACCACCAGCCCTGCGGCCGTGATCAGCACGTCGATTGCCTTGATTGCTATGAACGGAATGATGATTCCCCCCAGTCCATAGACCAGGAGATTCCCGGACAGCATCCGGGCCGCAGAGACTTCCCTGTACCTGACTCCCTTAAGAGCCAGGGGAATCAGGGCCACAATAATCAGGGCGTTATATATGATAGCCGAGAACACGGCGCTGTTTGCACTGTGAAGCCCCATTATATTGAGGGCTGACAGTCCCGGATACAATCCCATAAACAGTGCCGGGATGATAGCAAAATACTTGGCAACGTCATTGGCAATGCTGAAGGTGGTCAGGGATCCCCTTGTCATGAGAAGCTGCTTGCCTATCTTCACTATCTCAATCAACTTGGTGGGGGATGAATCCAGGTCCACCATGTTTCCGGCTTCCTTGGCTGCCTGTGTGCCTGTATTCATGGCCACCGCCACATCTGCCTGGGCCAGGGCCGGGGCATCATTGGTACCGTCGCCGGTCATGGCTACCAGATGGCCCCTGGCCTGGTAATCCCGTATCATGTCTAATTTGGCCTCCGGGGTTGCCTCTGCCAGAAAATCGTCCACACCGGCCTCAGCCGCAATGGAGGCAGCGGTCAGCGGATTATCGCCGGTAATCATAATGGTTCTGATTCCCATTTTCCTTAAATCCGCAAACTTTTCCTTCACACCCTGCTTCACAATGTCCTTAAGCTCCACCACGCCCATAACGCGTCCGTTCTTTGCCACCACAAGAGGTGTTCCTCCCTGGTTTGCAATCCGCTTTACGATGTCCTCGCATTCCCTGCTGAACGCGCCTCCATGCCGGTCCACATAGGCTTTAATGGCGTCAGCCGCGCCCTTTCTGATCTCATTTCCATTGTAGTCAATGCCGCTCATCCTGGTCTTGGCAGTGAAGGGCACGAAGGAGGCCTGAAGCTCCTCCATATTCCTTGCGCGGATTCCGAAGCGCTCCTTTGCCAGAACCACAATGCTGCGTCCCTCAGGAGTTTCGTCTGCCAGGGATGACAGCTGGGCCGCATCTGCCAGCTCCATTTCCTTGTGGCCGTCCACCGGAATAAAGGCGTCTGCCTGGCGGTTTCCAAGTGTTATGGTACCCGTCTTATCCAGCAAAAGGGTATCTACGTCTCCGGCCGCCTCAATGGCCCTGCCGCTCATGGCCAGCACATTGGCCTGGTTCAGGCGGCTCATTCCCGCGATACCGATGGCAGACAGCAGAGCGCCAATGGTAGTGGGCGCCAGACAGATTAAAAGCGCTACCAGATTGGTGATGGACGTGGGATTGGCTGCTCCTGCCTCCACGGAGGAGAACACGGAATAGGAGTACAGGGACATGGTAACAAGCACAAAGATAATGGACAATGCCACCAGAAAAATCTGCAGTGCCAGCTCATTGGGGGTCTTTTTACGGGAAGCTCCTTCCACCATTGCAATCATTTTATCCATGAAGCCCTCGCCCGGATTGCTGCTGACCCGCACCACGATCCAGTCGGATATAACCGTGGTGCCTCCTGTGACGGCACTTCTGTCACCGCCGCTTTCCCGGATTACTGGAGCTGACTCGCCGGTAATGGCGCTCTCATCCACCGACGCGGCGCCCTCCACCACGTCGCCGTCTGCCGGTATCTGTTCCCCTGCCTTAATATAGACAAGGTCCCCCTTTTTCAGTTCCGTGGATTTCACCCTGACGGCCTCGCTTTTGCGGTCAGCCGAAGGAATCCTGGATGCCATGGTATCCTTTCTGCCTGCACGCAGGGCATCTGCCTGGGCCTTTCCCCTTCCCTCTGCTATGGCTTCCGCAAAGTTACCGAATAAAACCGTAAACCAGAGGATGACGGATATGGCCAGTATATAACCCGGCGCAGCGTCCCTGATACCTGCCAGAGAAAACAGGAACATCACAAAGGTCAGGATAGCGGATACAAAAACCATAAACATGACCGGATTCTTTATCTGGGTCCTTGGATTCAGTTTAATAAAGGAATCCTTAAGGGCCCTGCACATAATCTCATGATTGGAAAATATACTCTTTTTTTGTTCATTCATGTCTCATTGACCTCCCTATGCTATCATCTGGAAAAACTCAGCCACCGGGCCAAGTGACAGGGCCGGGAAAAAGCTGAGGGCCCCTACCAGCAGTACCACGAAAATCAAAAGGAAGATAAACATGGCATTATGGGTGGGAAGGGTGCCGGAGCTGACTGCTACCTTTTTCTTTGCCGCCAGACTGCCTGCAATGGCCAGGGTGGCAAACATGGGCAGGAACCTTACAAACAGCATAATCAGTCCGATGCTCACATTCAGGAAGGGCGTATTTGCGTTAAATCCTGCAAATGCGGAACCATTGTTGCCGCCTGCGGATGAATACGCGTAAAGGACCTCTGACAATCCATGGGCTCCCGGATTATTCAGGCTGTCATGGGTGGACGGAAGCAGCGTGGCGATACCGCTGCCCACCAGGATAGCCACAGGGGTCGCAAGGCAGACCAGCACAGCCATCTTCATCTCAAAGGGTTCTATCTTTTTGCACAGGTACTCCGGCGTACGCCCCACCATCAGCCCCGCTATAAACACTGTAAGGATGGCAAACCCCAGCATACCGTAGAGCCCGCAGCCCGTACCGCCGAATACCACCTCTCCCAGCTGCATCAGCAGCATAGGAACAAGTCCGCCAAACGGCGTGTAGCTGTCGTGCATGGAATTGACCGAGCCGTTGGAAGCAGCCGTGGTAAATACAGCCCATGTCCCGGATGTGGCTATGCCAAATCTGGTTTCCTTACCTTCCATATTACCGCCTGCCTGTCCCTCAGTCCCCATATAGACCGCGCCGTCCTGGGCTATCTGGGGGGTGCCGGCCTGTTCACTGCAGCCCACAATGGCCAGCGCTGCCGCCAGCATGATGAACATGGCCAGGAACACCGCCACGCCCTGTCTCTTGTCCTTCACATTCCTGCCAAAGGTAAAGCACAGGCCCGCCGGTATGAGAAGCAGGGAAATCATTTCAAATAAGTTGGATAACGGAGTGGGGTTCTCAAAGGGGTGCGCCGAGTTGTTGCCCCAGAAACCGCCGCCGTTGGTTCCCAGCTGCTTAATGGCAATCTGGCTGGCAGCCGGTCCCAGAGGAACGACTCCCTTTGTGACCTCTGCGGCGGTGCCGTCCTCCTGTTCCACCACCACCGGTTCCACCAGCTGTACCTCATCGTACTGCTTAAAGGTCTGCGGAACACCCTGGGAGGCAATGGCAAGAGATACCACCACTGACAGCGGAATCAGTATGTAAAGGACTGTCCTTGTCATGTCGGTGTAGAAGTTTCCCAGTCCCCTCTCCTTCACGCGGACGAATCCGCGGATCAATGCGAACAACACCACAATTCCCACAGCGGCAGACACGAAATTCTGGAAATTCAGCCCGATCATCTGGCTGAAATAGCTCAGACTGGACTCTCCTGAATAGGCCTGCCAGTTTGTGTTGGTGGTGAAGCTGGAGGCCGTATTAAAGCCCAGATGCCAGCTCATTCCGCCCATTCCCTGGGGATTAAGGGGAAGCAGGTTTTGAAAGCACAGGATGATCCAGAGCACCGCCAGGCTCATCACGCTGAATACGGCTGTGCACACGGAATATTTCTTCCAGCCCATCTCCTCCTCTTTATCAATCCTCAGGACCCTGTAAATCAGGTTTTCCACAGGCAGCAGAAGCCTTGACAAAAACACCCGCTCCCCGTTCATCACCTTTCCCATATAGGACCCAAGGGGTATTGCTAACACTACCAGTATGACACAGTAAATTATCATCTGCAACGCCACATTCATCATTGTTTATCACCTCTCAATAAAATGATTACCAGGTAAGCCAGTATAATAACCGCGGTTATTCCTATGATACCTAACAGTAATGCCATGGATGATTCCTCCTCTTTTCAAGATAGGGGTATGGTACCACAGATGGTGATAAAGATTCCATATGGGAGCTGGCTGCTTTGTATAAATATAATGTTAATATAAAAGAAATACGCTCCGTCCTCTGTCGCAAAAACATAATGCGGCTGCATCCATGTATGCGATATACATGGATACAGCCGCAGCTTATCACAATATTTTTTATTCCATTATTCCCAAAATACCGACATGAGCTCCCTGACAGCCCTCTCACTGTCCACCTCCACCGCAAAACGCACGTATTCCGCCTGGAACGGGTGCTCCCTCAGATCCGTCACAATCATTCCCCTGCAATAGGTGCCGCCGCACTCCACCCTGGCCTTCCTGCTCTCGGTACGGACCAGGCTGGGCGTCACGGCGCACATAACAGCCAGGGGATCATGGAGAGGACAGTCACCCATGCAGTAGTTCTGGGTCTGGTTTCCCCTGAGATAATGGACCATGGCCTGCCTCATATAATCCACTGCCGGACGGCAGGCCGGCTTGCAGCAGCCCGACAGCCAGTCCAGATGCTCCATTTTAAGCCTTGTCCTCATGGTGACATCCAGTCCCACTACCGTGATATCCATACCGGAGGTAAACACCTGGTCGCAGGCCTGGGGATCGCAGGCCACATTGGCCTCGGCCACAGGAGATACATTTCCGCGCATGGTCAGGGTACCGCCCATCATCACAAGGCCCTTTACCTTATGCACAAAACCGGGATATTCCCTAATGGTGCGGGCTATATTGGTCAGAGGGCCAAGGGTGATGACCACAAGCTCTCCCTCATACTGCTCAGCCAGATCCATGTGGAACCGGCTCACGTCCACGTCTCTTGTACTGCGGCGGCTGGGAGGTAATTCCACATTGCCCAGCCCGTTTTTGCCGTGTATAAAGGCAACCCGGCCGTCCCATTCCCGGCAGGATGGCTTCTCCGCCCCCACTGCCACCGGTATATCGGGCGCTCCTGCCAGGTCCAGTATCTTCATGGTATTCTCCGCTGCCAGCCATGCCTCTACATTGCCGCACACCGCAGATATGCCCACTATCTCTATCTCAGGATTAAAAAGCGCGTATAATAGGGCGATGGAATCATCCACACCTGTATCCACATCCAGTAAAACCTTCATCTGCCTCTCCTCTTTCATTATGTCATGCGGTATATCCCGGCGCCAGTATCCTGTCTGCTGTCCCAGCTTTCTCTGCCGCCTCTGCTGCCTCAGCCGCCAGTTCCAGGGCGCACCGGATCATGCTGTCCAGGCTCTGCTCCCGTTCCTCGTTGGTAAGAGCCCTGTCATGGTGGATGCTGCTCCCCACAGTCACCATGCTGAGCGCTCTCCTGCCTGCTCTTGCCGCTGTGCAGTAGAGGGACAATGTCTCCATTTCCTGGACCAGAACCCCCATTTTTTCCCACTGTCCTTTTTCTCCCTGACAGTCCTCATAGAACACATCCGAACTGTATACATTCCCTGCCCGGAAGGGGGTATGGCTGTTTCTGGCATGGGCCGCAGCGGCCTCCAGAAGGCCGAAATCCGCTATGGGTGCAAAGGTTCCCGGCAGATGGTACTGGGAGGGAAAGTTAGAGTTGGTGCAGCAGCCCATGGCCAGCACCAAATCCCCCACCTCCACATTGCGGTGAATCGCGCCCGCGGTCCCCACCCGGATGATTGTGTCCACATCATAATTGTGATAGAGCTCGTACGCATAGATGCCCATAGAGGGAATGCCCATGCCGCTGCCCTGGACCGATAGTTTCTTACCCTTATAATATCCTGTATATCCATTCATGCCCCTTACCCGGTTGTAGCAGAATACGTCGGTCAGATAGGTCTCTGCAATGTATTTTGCGCGCAAAGGGTCACCCGGCATCAGGACAGCCTTGCCAATCTGTCCTGGTCCCGCTTCATTATGGAATGTTTTCATATTTGATTACTCCGATTTCTTTATTATATTCCTGTCATTCTTTCTTCGTATGCTCAGCTCATGCTGCTCGGAACCAAAGAACAGCTTTTGGGACAGGACAGGCGTATCATACTCGGAATAGAGCACCTCCTCCAGAATCAGGATTGGGTCTCCCTCCTGCATGTTCAGTATATTTGCCAGACGCTCCCTGGCCTGTCCCAGCCGGATTTTGGCATCGCTGTACAGGCCGCCTTCGGACAGCAGCCCGGTATAATACTGGTAAACGGTATCTGGATTCTCCAGGTCCACATCGCTGTTGTCAAGTACCTCATGAGGCATATACACCATGGCAAAGCCGGCCGGCGTATCACCGCAGTAGTAGGTTATGTCAATGACCGCCACCACGCTGGAGGGCCGCAGCTTAAGCACCTGCTGGTGCTTTTGGGTGGCCGGCTGGAACCCTATGGCGGTCACCACCTTATCAATGGGCCTGCTGCAGAAATCCACAATGGGATTTCCCACCTTCTCCAGCCCGCTTTTGCTCATATCCTGGTTGGAAAGCACAATGTTGCCCTTTCCCTGATGGTTTATGATTAAACCATCCTCCTGAAGAAGCAGCATGGCCTGCCGCAATGTGCCTCTGCTGACTGCAAGCTGTTCTGCCAGGATGTTCTCTCCAGGCAGCTTATCCCCAGCCTTATACTTTCCCTCTTTCAGCCATTGGCTGATGGTCTCATAGGCAGTCACATACAACGGTATCTTTACATTCTTTTCATTTATCACATTGTCCTTCACAGGTCTGCTTGCTCCTTTCGCGCGCCCGGCGGGCAGTCCTCACTATAGCTCACTATAGATTAGTATAGAACTAATCCACCAATTTGCCAAGTGCCTCCGGACCTTTCACCCTCTTTCCCACAAACAGCAGTACCAGCAGCGTCACCCCATAGGGCAGCATCTGGACAAACTGGGACGGGACAGACGCATCCGTCAGATAGAATCTGGCTGCCTGGGCCACCGCAAATATCATTCCGGCTCCCATGGAGCCCAGGGGCTGCCATCCGCCGAAAATGTTGGCTGCCAGTCCCATAAAGCCCCTGCCTGCCGTCATATCCGCCACAAACAGGTTGTTCTGGGAAATGGACAGGTAGGAACCTGCCAGCCCTGCAATGCTTCCTGCGGCTATCATGGCAATGTAACGGTAACGGTTCACCTGCACACCGGCAGTCTGAACCGCGTAGGGCTGGTCTCCAATGGCCCGGTACCTGAGTCCGAACTTGGTCTTATAAAACACAATCCACACCGCAGCCACAATAAGGAACATAGCGTAGAGATAGGGGGACTGGTCTTTAAACAAGGCCCCGATAACCGGAATACCGGAAAGGCCGGGTATGGTCAGATTGGAAATGGAGGGAACGGATTCCGACATTCCTTCTGTCTGCCAGATTGCCTTTAACATTACGGCCGTGATACCGCTGGCAAAAAGATTGATGCCCACACCTACCACTGACTGGTGGGCCTTCCATTTCAGACAGAAAAGGGCATAAAACCAGCCAATCATACCGCCCAGGACCACGGACAGAAGCACCCCGGCCATGGCTGATCCGGCTGCATAGGTACCGGCTGCCCCGGCAAACGCGCCGATGAGCATGATTCCCTCCACACCCAGGAGGATGATGCCCCCGCGCTCAGCGATGGTGCCGCACAGGGCCCCCAATATAATGGGCACTGAAAGCTGAAGGGTAAGTCCGATAAAATTATTAATCATATCCATATGTCATCCTCTCTTTCTGCTCCACTTAATCAGTTCCGGAGCCGCTACCAGGAGTATCACCAGACTCTGTATTACCGTCACCATGTTGGTGCTTACCATGGTCTCGCGGCTCATTCGCAGCGACCCCATATCCATGATTCCGAAAAGCAATGCGGTCAAAAGCACACCGGCCGGATGATTCCTTCCCAATATGGCCACGGCGATTCCCGTAAAGCCGAAGGATGGGGAAAAACCCTCTATAAAGCGGTGGTATTTTCCAAACACCTCAGTAATGCCCGCAAGGGCCGCGATTCCGCCGCTGATGGTCATGGACATAATCAGAAACATGTTGACACGGATTCCGGCTGTTCCGGAGGCAGAGGGATTGGCTCCCACTGCCCTCAGCTGGTATCCCACCGATGTCTTCCACAGGAATATGTACATGGCTGCCGCCACAAAGAGCAGCAGGAACAGTGCATAGGTGAGCTGGGTCCTGGGCACCAGCTTTCCGAACCAGATTCCCTCGGCTATAAGCTCTGTCTGGGCCGTGGAACCCTCTGTCTTAAAGGGCCCGTTTACCAGATAGGATGTAAAAAGAGTACAGATATAGTTCAGCATAATGGCCACGATTACTTCATTGGTGCTGAATCTGGCCTTAAAAATGCCGGGAACGCTGCCCACAAGCATGCCCGCCGCGATTCCGGCCAGGATGCTGATTACAAGCAGCAGGGGAGCAGGGAGCGCGCTAAAGTAAAGGGCGTGATGACACTGGCCATGGCTCCTGCGTGAAGCTGGCCCTCTGCGCCGATATTCGAACATACCGCACCTGGAACCCATGGCCACGGCCAGGCCTGTAAAGGCCAGCGGAATGCTCTTGCTGATTGTATTGGCCAGGGACTGCGGTGTGCCCAGAGCTCCCTGAATCAGGGAACCGTAGGCTTTAACAGGGGATTCCCCTGCCAGGAGGATAAAAGGGCTCCTATCAGAGCGCAAGCCTATGGATGCCAGGGATTTTCCTATTTCCGCTGTGTGCCTGCCGCCGCGGATTTTTCCAACGGTCCGGGCTTTCTCACCTGTCCGGTCACCTCCGTCTGCCTGGGCGTTCTTATTGCTGTTCCATTTCATGAGCCCGCACCTCCTGTTTTTTTCCTGCCATGAACAGTCCGATTTCTTCCTTTGTATACTCCCCGTTGTCAAACTGGGCGCTGACCTCTCCCTCGTAGAATACAGCGATGCGGTCGCTCAGGTTCATGACCTCTGAAAGCTCTGCCGATATAAGCAGGATTGCCTTTCCCTGCTCCTTTAACTGAAGAAGTGTCTTATGCACCCTCTCAATGGCTCCGATATCCAGACCTCTCACAGGCTGGGCCACCACCACCAGCCCGGGATCATGGCTGATTTCCCTTCCCAGTATCACCTTCTGCTGGTTGCCGCCTGAAAGCTGTCCTATCTCCTGGTCCACACCAGCCACCTTGATTTCAAACTCCTCTACCTGTTTCTCTGCATCCTGTCTCAGCCTCTCATAATCAATGAAACCCTTCCTGCAATACTCCGGTGTTTCCTGATAGCCCAGCAGGAAATTCTCTGTAATGGAAAAGCTGGGAATCATGGCATTCTTATGGCGGTCCGATGGGATGTATCCCAGGCCCATGGCCTTCCTGTCCTTGACAGCCATGTTCTGGACCGGAATTCCATTTATAAAAATTTCGCCTTCCCTGACCCTGCGGTTTCCCACGATCATTTCCTCCAGCTCCTGCTGCCCGTTGCCATCCACCCCGGCAATGCCCAGGATTTCTCCGGCACGGACCTTCAGACTGACGGTTTCCCCGGCCCTCTCATGAAGGCGCACACCTTTCAGCTCCAGAACGGCCTGGCCGGTTTTCTGTCCCCTCTTTGCCACGATGTTCTCCACCTGCCTGCCCACCATCTGGGTGGCCAGCTCCTTCTCATTGGTGGAGCTGGTGTCGCACCGGAACACCACCTTCCCCTTTCTGATGACTGTAATGCGGTCAGACAGTGACATGGTCTCATTCAGCTTATGGGTGATGAATATGATGGTCTTGCCGTTTTCCTTTAGCTGGCGCAGAATTTTAAACAGCTCGTCCACCTCCTGGGGCGTGAGAACCGCGGTGGGCTCATCCAGGATAATGATATCCGCTCCGCGGTACAGGGTCTTAAGTATCTCCACCCTCTGCTTCATGCCCACGGACAGGTTCACCACCTTCTCCTGAAGGTCAATCCTGAATCCGAACCGTTCCACCAGCTCCTCCACCTTTTTCCGGCTTTCCTTCCGGTTGAGGAACAATCCTCCGGATTCCTTTCCCAAAATAATGTTTTCAAGAACCGTCAGCTGATTCACCAGCATAAAATGCTGATGGACCATTCCGATTCCCAGGGCATAGGCATCGTTGGGATTGGCTATGGCGGCCTTTTTTTCATTGATGAATATCTCTCCCGCATCCGGATGGTACAGCCCGAAGAGAATGTTCATCAGAGTGCTCTTACCAGTTCCGTTCTCACCCAGAAGGCAGTGGATTTCCTGCTGTCCCACGATGAGATCAATCCCGTCATTGGCGCGTACCGGCCCAAAACATTTGACGATTCCAATCATTCTGATTGCGTCCATATCTTCCTCCTCTATTTATCCGGCCTATCTTAATTAAGCTCAGAGGGAACCTGAATCTCTCCTGATATAATTTTCTGCTTCAGCTCGTCCAGTCTGGCCAGGATATCATCGGAAACCTTGATATTGCTTCCCTCCACCGTCACATCCACGCCTCCGTCGCTAAGGCCCAGCATCTGGTTCTCCCCTGTATAGGTATCCTCCACAATGCTGGCAATGGCGTGGTATGCGCAGGAATCCAGCTTTTTAAGCATACTGGCCATAATATAGTCCGGAGCGATGCTGTTCTGGTTTAAGTTCACGCCGATGGCAGCAAAGCCTTTTTCCTCGGCGGCCTGGAACATGCCCATTCCCGAAGCACCCGCTGCATGGAAGATTACGTCGGCTCCCTTTTCCACAAAGGTGTTGGCAATGGTCTTGGCAGTGGTGGGGTCATTGAAGCCGCCCGCGTAATCTACAAGCACCTTCATTTCCGGTTCAATATACTCAGCCCCTGCCTTGTATCCTGCTGCAAAGCGGTTGATAAGGGGATTATCCACACCGCCGATGAATCCGATGGTCTTTCCGTCTCCCAGCTTGTCATCTGTCTTTTCCTGCTTTGCCAGGGCTGCCAGGGCGCCTGCCAGAAACGCTCCCTCCTGCTCCTTACAGGAATAGGAGGCTACATTGGGAAGATCAGAAGTGGCATCCAAGAGGGCGAACCGCTGTTCCGGATACGTGGAAGCCACATTGGTCAGGGCATCCACCTGTTCTGCCCCCACGCAGATAATTAAATCATAGTCCCCGGACGCAGCCATCTCATCCTGGATGATTTCCTCATCTGACACAGACTTTGGCTCCACCTCATCGTAAGTGATTCCGTAATCAGCGGCAGCCTTTTTAACACCCTCCAGGGCCAGGTCGTTAAAGGAATTGCCTCCCAGTCCTGCCTCTGTGAAAATGATTCCTATGTGTGCTCCTCCCCCGGAACCAGTTCCGGTCCCATCTGCTGCTTCCCGGGAAGTCTGCCCGCTCCCTGCATCTGGCTTCGATGCAGACGAACCGCATCCCATCACTGCACTGCCTGCAATGCCAACTGCCGCACATAATGCTGCCCACTGTCTGATTCTTTTCTTCATCATGTTCCCCTCCGTTTTATACCTATTTTGTTTTAGTGTGTATATGTTACTTAACTTGTTTAACAAGTTATCTAAAATGTAGCATGATTTATTATATTTGTAAATCCCAATTTTACATTCACCCATAGAATCGTTAAATCTTGCTAAATACAGGCAAACTTTTCTGTGCAATTTTACATCTGTTTTCCCTTAAATTTACAATATATTGGAATGATTGAGATACCCGGATCACAGCCTGGCCAAAAGGACAAAAAAGCCGATGGTTTCATTATCTGAAAGCCATCCGGCTCCGGCCTGTAACGATACTCAGGATTCCCATATGGGAAGCAGGCCCGGTATCCTGTACGCCACCTCTTTTATTCCACTAAAAAAAGCAAGTACCGATTCAGATTTCTCCTCCTCGATACCTGTTTTTTCGTTTTTCTGCTCTCTTTACTCTGTTCTTTTAGGATTTCCTTTACTTATACGGTCCTGTTTTATTTTTCACCTTTCATTATCAAGTACATTTTAATGTATACTTTCTCGTCATATCATTATAAATGTTCCCGTTCCTTGATCATCTACTCGGTATTTGAAAATAT
>ENA-OQCB01000480-OQCB01000480.1-human-gut-metagenome-genome-assembly--contig:-NODE-480-length-18531-cov-4.529450_pt1 | contig 18531 bp, 20 predicted proteins | sample MGYA00242493_ERZ504568 | MGnify/ENA primary metagenome ERZ504568 (study PRJEB26092, sample SAMD00036229) | human gut metagenome | host: Homo sapiens | study: EMG produced TPA metagenomics assembly of...
GTATGTATATGTGTAGGAGGTTCATCGGTATGCAGAAATTCTTACTCATGCACCAGGTGATAGGAGGAAGGATGAATTACATAATCTGGATTCTCATTGCGCTGATTGGCATCATACCAAAAGTGCTGCGAGAGCTTGGAATCATCCTGTACATCGTCCTGAAATACAAGCGGCGGCATTAGTAAGCAAATAAGCTCAGTTTTATATTAACTGGGATGATCTTGCTACGGAAAGGAGGTGAACTCGCCGTTTTCATTACTCCTGGATTTGGTGCCTCTTACTGCGTCAAAAAGGGACAGAGTTATGTGGAAGATACTCTGTCCCTTTCTTTTGACCTTTCGGTCTTTGGATTTGGCACCTATATTATAGAATATTTTCATGCCATTTTCAATGTAAAATTCATGCTTTTACGCAGACTTTTACGCAGCTGTTACACCAGCCATACAATGCCTGTATCACATTATAAACCACTGACAGAAAGCGATGTAAACAAAATACTCGGTGAACCAATAGATCCAGCATTCAGCTTTCCATCATTCCCCAGCATCTCCACCTGCTTCATTGCCTCCAGAAAATTACCAGCGATCGTGATCAGATTGACCGGCTTGACCTTTTTTCCGTCCTTCACATACCAGCCCTGAGATTGCAGTGAAAATTCACCTGTCATGGCATTCAGTCCGGCATGCAGACCTGTTATTTCCGTAACAATGATTCCTTCCTCCATCGATGCAATCATTTCATCCATAGATGTACTTCCATTTTCAATAAACAGATTGCTTGGAGCTATACCGACATTGGATGCATATCCCGCCTTAAATCCATTGCCCGTCGTTTCACAATTCATAAGCTTTGCGGATTTCAGATTGTGCAGATAGGTCTTTAAAACGCCTTTATCAACCAGTATCTTATTCCTGCAGGCAACCCCCTCATCATCAAAGCTTCTCGAGTTATAGCCGTTCTTCAACAACGGATCATCCACAATTGTAATTTTATCACTGAAAATCTGTTTCTCAATACTGTCATTCAATAATGAAATACCTTTGTAAGCATTTTCTCCGTCAAACATACCGCTAAAGGCCGCCAGCAAATCTGCCATTGCCTCATTTTCAATCAGAACCGGATACTGTGCACTCTGCACACTTTCAGCAGACAGCTTATCCAGCACCTTACGGCTCACACCTGCTGCAAATTTTTTCGCGTCGAAGCAAACATCATCATACAGATACTGCCAGTCACCTGCAATCTTTGTATCCTCTTGATCCTTCGCCATAACTGCTGTACTGATATACGCCGCATGCTGTGCATCATGCAGATGAACACCCAATGTATTATCAATGGCAATTTCCACATCGACTTCGCCATAGCTGGTATTCATAACCTGAGCGATTCTGGCATCCGATTCCTTTATATACTGCTCCACCGTCTTCAGCATTTCGATCTTTTCTGCATCCGGATGTGCATTCCATGTACAGCTGCGCAGCTGCAGCTGGGGATACGCAGAATCACCCGCATAAATTTCCACTTCATCCCTGCTTGTAATCACCTCCGCATTTTCCTTTATCCTGCAGAGCGTGTCCTCCAGTAAGGCATCATCATCCTGTTCCAGAAAACAGATACCCATATTTCCTTTATATATACCACGAATCGCAAATCCGTTACACTCACTGATGGTGTAGCCGTCCACACTTCCTTCAAACAGCCGTATGGATGTGGATCTGCTTTTCTGTTCATAGATTTCCAACTGTTCGATACCCGCAGCCTTTGCCGCGTCAAGCCAACGTTGCTTATGCATGTTCCTTGCCTCCCTTACTGCCACCAACCGTCATTTCACTAACTCGTATTGCCGGCTGACCGACATCTGTAGGTATGCTTCCGCTGCTGGATCCGCACATTCCCTGTGCACGCGCAAGATTACCTGCGACTCGGTCAATTTTCAGCAATGTATCCGAGCCGTTTCCAATCAGTGTTGCGCCCTTGACAGGTGTTGTTATCTTTCCGTCCTCGATCAAATATGCTTCTCTGACAGCGAAATTGAAATCACCGGTTGCCTGCACACTGCCACCAGCCATTGTCTTTGCATATAGTCCATACGAGGTTTCCTTTATCATATCCTCCAGCTGATCCGTACCGTTCAACAGGAAGGTATTGGTCATTCGGGACGTTGTTTCATATTTATAGGACTGCCGTCTGCTGGATGCCGTGGAAGGCATGTTCAACCGGCGCCCATTCAATGTATCCACCAGATAGCTCTTCAGTATTCCCTTTTCAATCAGTACCGTGCGTCGTGTGAAATTTCCCTCATCATCGATATTTGTACTTCCCCAGGCATTGGGAATCGTACCGTCATCCACAGCCGTTACACATTCACTCGCAATTCTCTGTCCCAGCTTTCCTGCAAAATTGGATTGATTTTTCGCAACTCCGCGTGCCTCCAGAGAGTGTCCGCAGGCCTCATGGAAGATGACACCGCCAAAGCCGTTGTCGATAATAACCGGCATAACACCGCTAGGACACGGCTGTGCATACAGCATCGTCATCGCAATGCGCGCCGCCTCTTTTCCAATATCCTCCGGTTTGTGTGTATCATAAAACTCCATTCCTTCACTGCCTCCGGGAGAACAGCTTCCGGTTTCCCGCAATGCTCCATCCTGTGCAACGGCAGATACCGCCATTCTAGTCCGAATCCGGACATCACGAATATATTTTCCTTCCGAATTGGATATTGCGACATGCTGCTCATCATCCTGATAATTCACAATCGCCTTCGTTATATGCGCATCATAGGACTGTGCAGCTTCGCTAGCACGCCTCATGAGCGCCACTTTATCCTTTAGCGCAGTTTCGCGCGGTATGCGCCGTATGATATGAGCATTTTCATACGTTATTTCCTTTAATTGCACAGGAATATGCTTTCCCTGTTCCCCCAGACTGTCCGCCAGCTTTTTCGCAAATTCCTTCAGATTTTTTTCATCTGTATCATTGGTATAGCCGTACACGGATTCCAGTCCATGATAAATCCGCAGACCCAGCCCGCAGCGAATACCACTGTTGGTGCTTTCAACCTCGTCATTCAGCATGGATATTCTGGTACTGTAATTGACTTCTTCAAAAATTTCTGCAAAATCACCCGTCGTACTGCAGGCGATTTCCAGTACATCTTCCAATATGTTTTTCTCTAACATAACGTCACCTCTCATCTGTTCATCATTATACGCCATCTCAAAGAGAGATTGCAAACAAAAGAGCCTGCATATATGCCTTTCCATGCACTTACGGTATTCCTGGTATGAAAATTTAGGGGATACTTGCACACAATTTTTATATAGCGTATAGTTTACAAAAGAGCGCAGGAAAAGCGAGGATTAAAAAAACGTATTGGAATATCCTATACGCAAGGGAGGTAAGAAATGGAATGGTTAAGAAAGCTTAGTGATGCCATCGCATACATAGAGCAAAATCTTGATGCAGAGATATCGTACGAGGAGGCAGCCCGTATCGCATGCTGCTCACCCTATTATTTTCAAAGAATGTTTTCCTATGTCGCCGGCATATCGCTGTCAGATTATATCCGAAGACGAAGAATGTCGCAGGCTGCCTTCGATTTGCAGCGCTGTGATGCCAGGGTGCTGGATGTTGCCCTCAAGTATGGCTATACCTCACCAACCGCATTTAACAGAGCCTTTCAAAAGGTTCACGGTATCCCTCCGACAGCCGCAAAAAATATCGGCAAAACACTGCATGCATATCCGCCGATACAGTTTTCTGTCAATATCACAGGAGGAAGTCCTATGGCCTATCATATAGCAGAGAAAAGGGAGCTGCGCTTTGCGGGCATCCGGATACGCCTATGCGAGGAGATGGAGGAGAATCATAAAATTGTCCCCCATTTCTGGAAGGAAACAATGCAAAGTCCGCAATACACAGAGCTCTGTCAGCTATCCGATACCGGTACGAATGCAATCTTCGGCATCAGCGTATATGAGGATCCCGATCACATTTTCTACTATATAGCAGTTGCCACAAGCAAAAAGATTCCATCCCGGTTTCATGAGCTGCGCATTCCTGCCGCGACCTGGGCTGTGTTTGAAAACAAGGGGAATTTCAAGGAAAATGTACAGGATATTTTCCGCCGGTTTTATTCCGAATGGCTGCTGTTTTCCGGTTATGAATATGCACGGCTTCCCGATATCGAAGCATATCCTGTGCAGACGCAGGCACCATACAACCAATGCGATGTATGGATTGCCATTCAGAAAGAAGAGGAGAAGAAACATGGAATATAAAATCGAAATACGAGAGATTGAGCCGCTTTGTGTGGCATACATGAGTTATGAAGGAGATGTCACAAAAGCAAACCGGGTATTTCCCAAGGTGTTTCAATCAATACACGGGAAAACAAACGGGGCACCGTTTTTCAACTATCTGTCTATGAATCCGGAAACAAAGCAGGGAGCACTGGAGCTCTGTGTTCCAACGGATGAAGTGCCATGCACTCAGGATATTGAAGTAAAGCAAATGCCCCGCATCAAAGCGGTATGTGTTACCCATATCGGCTCCTATGCGACACTGCCGCTTGCCTATGCCGCAATTGATCAGTATGCGGTCAAACACAGCCTAAAGATTTCTGCGCCCTTTCGGGAGGTTTTCATCAAGGGGCCGGGAATGCTGTTCAAGGGAAATCCGAAAAAATATATCACGGAAATACAATTTCCGATTCTGGAGGAAGCATGAGCGCCATACAGGTAAAGCAGGTAGTCAAGCAGTATAAAAACGGCGTACAGGCACTGAATGGTATATCTCTTTGCGTTGAACAGGGAGAGATTTTCTCTTTGCTTGGACAAAACGGTGCCGGTAAATCCACACTGCTCAGAATACTGACAACCTATTTGCAGCCGACATCCGGTAGAATAACGATGCTGGAGAAGGATTTGTGTAGGGATGCAGCCTCTCTGCGCTCGCAAATTGCCTGCGTTGCCCAGCAAACCTCCATTGATACGTATTTATCTCTGGAAGAAAATATGCTGCTTCAAAGCCGTTTGTACAGAATACCCAAAAGGGATGCCGAAAAACGGATGGAAACGCTCATTGTTGATTTCGGTCTGGAGCCGTATCGGCGTTATCCAGTATCCTCTTATTCCGGCGGTGTGAAACGGCGTCTGGATATTGCCCTGAATATGATGACGAATCCGAAAATTCTGTTTCTGGATGAGCCTACGGTGGGAATGGATGTACAGTCCCGTATTGCGATGTGGGGAATGATGAGAAAAATCAGAGATGATTTTGGTGTCACGATTTTTCTTACGACACATTATCTGGAGGAAGCCGATCAGCTCAGCAATACCGTCTGCATTATGAAGGATGGCAAGGAAGTAACACAGGGATCCCCCGCACAGCTGCGCTCTTTACTGCGGCAGAATTCGATAGAAATCACCTTTTCCTCTGAAGCAGAGGCAAGAAAAGGCTGTGGCATCCTAAAGGAGCAGATGTCAAAGGAAATCCTTCTACGTGCTGAAAAGCTTCTGATTTATACGCAGACCCCGCAAAGCGATATAGAAGCAGCAGCGGCAGTATTATTGAAAAGGCATGCGGCATTTCAGGGAATAGAAATCGCGCAGCCGACATTGGAGGATGTGTATCTGAGACTGACACAGAGTGAAAGGAAGGAATGTGTATGAGTGTTTTTACCCTTTTATACAGGAATATAAAATGGAGATTCCACAACAAATTCACCATTGTTATGACAGCTTTGCAGCCGATTCTGTGGCTGATACTTTATAGTGCAATCGCTTCTTCAACGATGCAGCATTCCGGCATCGAAAATTATACGGCGTTCATGCTTCCGGGACTGATTGTCCTAATCAGCTTCTCGACCTGCAGCAGCAGTGGAATTATGAATTATCTGATGAAATCGGATGGCAGCTTCGATCGGATACTGATTGCTCCGCTCACACGCAGCTCCATTGTGCTTGCACAGCTTTTTGAAGCCGTATTGTGTACCTTTCTGGAGGTAGGAATTATGATAGCTCTCAGTCTTCTGTTTTCTGTCAGATTTTCCCTGCCACTCTCTGGATATCTCATCTTTATTTCACTGATTTTTCTGACCTCATTTTTTATGGCAGGGCTGTCTTATGGAATCAGCATGCTCCTTCCGAATGAGGTGATATACGAAACTGTTATGAACGCGATTGTACTTCCGGTGTTTTTTCTCAGCAATGCACTGTTTCCCATGACAGGTATTACCGGTTTCTTACATACTGCAATCAATCTCAATCCGTTTACCCATATGATCCAGGCATTGCGTTCTCTGATTCTATATGGCAGAATAGACACAGGGAATCTGACAGCTGTTTTGCTGCTGTTTATCCTTATGGGAAGCCTCAGCTTTTTATGGGCGTGCCGGCAGCTGGAAAAAAAGACAAATTTGTAGCTGAGGATAGTGTGATTACTTATGTATGCATGTTCCGTATCTCTATGTCATCAGGAATCATGTAATACCGGAAGCAATGTTGTGCTATTTTTTAAACCCAGGAATAACCTTTAACAATTGTAAAAAGACGAGCGGTATATACTCGTCTTTTCTTATTTATAGGCGATTTTGTTTGATAGCCTCAAGAGAAGTCTAGCTCAATCATTCCTTTTATCTTCAAATTATCATACATAAATTTAGATATATAATCCTCGAGGAGAGGCTAGACATTTGTCAGATACAATTGAAAAAGGAGCTGCCAGAATTTAGATACGCTAGTCTCAGGAGAGGCTAGACCAAAGGCCAAAAACAGCATTCATCCATAATAAAATTAGATCCATAGGATTAGAATAGCATGACTTACTAACAATTACCATAGCAGCTGAATCTCACATAATCTTTTGCTGCCTTGTTTATGCTTCCATTTGCTCAACACGCTTTCCAGCACCAAATTCACCGGGATTCACATCAATAACCACCCGACTTGGAGAAACTAATGCATCCTCGTGCTGACAACGCCATCGCTCCTGTGAATTCCTACCATCCATAGTATCTCCGTCTTTGATAATATCTTCTCCCTGTGCATAGAGATAAGATGTAAAATTAAACATATAGCGAATAATAAAATCTATATCCAAATTATGAAAGTGACACTGCAAATCACACAATCCTATCGCTGTCAACCCGGTCGTATCCACAATCTTTTCCGAGCTCTCCGCAATATTGAACAATCGCACATTGACACCGCCATCAAGAAAATGCAGCGCAGGATTGCTCCAGCTGCTGTTTAACCAGTCAGCTCTTGGTACAATCTTTCCTGCATGCGGCCAGTACATCGCCACTGCCTCCGGATAAACCTCCATCATAATATCCGCAAATGCTGCAAGTATTTCACAACGCTCCCGCACAGGAAGCCCACTTGCCATAAAATCGGAAAACATGATTTCATATTGACAGTCTTTGAGCAGCTCCTCAACATTTTCACAGCTCCAGCATTGTTGCAAAACCAGTTCCGGTATCGTCGTTTTATCAAACGCAATCATCTGCGTTATAAACAGCTGCGATGGCACCTTCACATCATCCTTATAGGTTACTTTATGATTACAGAGTGCATAGGAATACATACCCTCCTGCTCTATAACATCATCTACCTCGTTAAACCTCTTTAGCAGTCGCTCCCTGATTGCAAGAGCACGACTTTCAACCGGCTCCTTCAGCAGCAGCTTTATGTAATATACACCCGCATACTTCCCCATGAACGCATCCATGGACACACTTTTTCTTTTTTTCCATAATGTCTCCTTATAATCCAAATACATCGTGAATTGCCGCATTATCCATAATACGTGCACTTTTTTCATTTGCATGCTCCAGCATCATTTCCACTTTATTCCCAATCGCAACGTCGATAAATTTAGCTAAATCAATTCCACGCAGTGTAAAAAACAGAAACGGATTTTCATCCAGACGGTTTCCTACTCCATACAATACTGCCGCAACATGCTTGCACATAATCGCCCAGTCGGGGCAGCTGCATTGAAAGCTGATTTCTCTTGGACTTGGGAAGAGGCCGCTTTCACCGGTAAACAGCTCCTGCAGACTCTGTGGGAATTTACCGCTGAGCAGTGCTTCCAGATTTTCAATCTGATTGGCACAAGCCTGCATTATGCGCTGGCAGTCTTCTTCCTTTAATGGTGATATGTGAATTTCCACCTTGTACGGTGCTTTCCGCCGTCCCTGAGCCCGAGCTTGAATTCTTCCCGCGCGAATCTGTAGATCAATCACAGTTCCCGTACGCACATATCGCTTTCCACGCTCCAGCCGTGATGCGAAATCTGCATATTTTTCAAGATTCTCACACCATGCCTTTCCCCACCAGCTGACGGTGATTGCCCTTCCTTCTATCGTGACCGGCTCCATGCTGCGGCCCTTACTTTCTGCTTTCCTCATACTTTCTTCAGCCTTATATCGCAGCTCCTCTGCCGATAGCTGAGAATATTCTGCTGTTTTCCAATATCTGCTCATATGCTCACCTCGCATCCAGACGAAGAAGATTCATCAGTTCCTCATTGTTCATCTCCGTAATCCATGTTTCTTTACCATCTCCGATTACCTGCTGTGAAAGCTCCACCTTGGATTTTATCAGTTCGTCAATTTTTTCTTCCACCGTTCCCTTACTGATCAGCTTATGTACAATTACATTCTTTTTCTGACCGATGCGAAATGCCCTGTCCGTTGCCTGATTCTCAACAGCCGGATTCCACCAGCGGTCAAAATGAATCACATGATTTGCGGCTGTCAGATTCAATCCGGTTCCAGCTGCTTTTAAGGAAAGAACGATATAGGGAACATAGGCTTCCTGTTGAAATGCGGCAACAATCTCTGAACGTTTTTTCACCGGTGTACCGCCGTGCAGAATATAGCCCTCCTGATGGAAAATTTTGGCCAGAGTAGCATGCAGGTACGGAATGATTTCTTTATATTGTGTAAATACCAGAACCCGTTCTCTTTTTTCATATATCGTTTCACAGATTTCTTTCAGCATTTCCAGCTTTCCGCTATCCTTTATCCGGTACGATTCCTCTCCAAGATACTGATCCGGATGATTGCATATCTGCTTCAGCTTTGTGATGGTGGACAGCACTAGGCCACGGCGTTCCATTCCTTCAGACTCTTTGATTTTCTCTTCCATATCGGCAATCAGCTTCCGATATAAGACAACCTGTTGTTTGCTGAGTGTGACATACTCATCGGATTCCAGCTTTTCAGGCGGATCCGATATAATGGTTTTATCCGTTTTCAAACGCCGAAGCATAAACGGAGCAATCATTGCCTTCAGTTTCTGATATCCTTCCGGATGTTCCTCCAGACGTTTTACAAAGGCTTTAAATTCCGTGGCTGTGCCCAGCAGTCCCTTATTCAGAAAGTCAAACAAGGACCATAAATTTGACAAATCATTTTCAATCGGTGTACCGGTCATGGCAATTCGCATCGCACCCTTAAGCTCTTTGAGTGCCCTGGTCTGCTTGGTCAGTGGATTTTTGATTGCCTGCGCCTCATCCAGAATGATACAGTCCCATTCCTCATCCTTCAGGCAGCTCAGCTTTGCGGCCATTCCATAGGTTGTGATGGTAAGGAACACACGCAAGTCTGCATAATCCATACTGAGCTTATCACTTGTTTTGCCATGCAATATATGAAAATCCATCTTTGGTGTAAAGGAAATGCTTACCCTCACTGCTCCAGTTCCCCAGCAAAGAAGCAGGGACAATGAGTAGAACTTTGCTATCCGGCTTCTCCAGACGCAGCTCCTCCAGAAAGCTCAATACCTGAAGCGTTTTACCAAGCCCCATGTCATCTGCAAGACAGGCTCCGAAATGAACCTGCTGCATCTGCCGCAGCCAGCTGTAGCCTGCCTTTTGATAAGGGCGAAGCACTGCCTGAAGTGTCGCAGGCACATGATCGCTCTGATGTTCAGCAGGCTTGTGAAGACTTTGGAGAAAAGACTGGAGCCATTCCCCATTGCATATGCTTATATCATCCTCTGCTTGCTCTTCTTCTTTTAGATTGGTTCTTAAAGCTTCCATTAACGTAATACTTTCATTTTCTGAATTTTCCATCTGCTTTAAAAGAGCCTGCAGCTTTTTATGGTTGACCTCAACCCATTTCCCCTTTAAAAAGGGCAAGACCCTCACTTTGCAGAAGCAGCTGTTCGATATCTTCCTTGGTTAAAGCAACACCGTCCACACTGAATTCCGGTTGTATTGACAATAGAGAATCAAAACCGAGCAGGGAAGGCTTTTTCTCCCCCATCTTCATGGTTACAGAAACACTGGCATATTTTTTCCGCCACCAGTTCGGGATTCTGCATAAGATTCCACAGGCTTCAATTTCTTCTGTATGCTTCAGGATTTCATAGGCCTCCTGTGTCTGCAGGCGCAAAGGATGAAACAGCTCTCCATGCGCAATAAAGGAATCCAGTAAGTCACATGTCTTTGCAGCCTTGTTCAGACAGGATAACAGAGTCAGCAGACGGTCACGCTCCTGCTTGAATTCTTCCAAAGCGTAACGAAGCGGCATGTGCCGGATCCTGCCTTCCTGATCCTTCGTCGCATAGGTTGCAAGAAAGGCAAATGGATATTCCTCATCCTTGCTCTCAACCAAATGAAAGAAAATACGCTCTGCCACCTTTAGATTCTGATTTTTCTCAGCAAGATACAGCTTTGCACTTCCCTCATACCTGCTGATTTCCCTGCAAAATACCTCGTGCAGGTGAACAAAGATATTCTGTACCCATTTATAGGTAATGAACTCACTGCCAATAGCAAAAGGCAGCTCCTTCTGCAATTGTTCCCATATGTCAACTGGCAATGTGATTTGCACCTGCTCTCTGGCGATTTCCAGCTCGCTTAGGGATGTTAAAACATGGATATACAATTCTGCTGTACGATGCAGGAAACCGGTGGAAGCATGCAGTTGATGAATGCGTTCCTGAAAGCCGAAATCATACAAGGCACTGTATTTATCCTCCTGAAATCGTTGAAACCATTTAGAATCTTGCTGCTCTCTATCAACGGTATCCAACACAAACCCTGTTTCCGTAAACAGAAATGACAGATTTCTTACCTCTTCCTTTACCATAAAATCCCTCCATTTGTTATGTACAGTATATCGTATTTTTATTGCTGCATATATACTTTTCATGAAATTTGAAGATTTTATCATAGCCAATGCATTTATCTGTGTTTCGGAAAATAAATTCTCACACACGATAAGCATCTCTTTTCACCATAACAATAGAATATACGAAAACTGGAGGCATATTCCGATTTTCAAAATCACTGCCTCCAGCTTTTTATATGTGTTTTTCCAATAAAATGACCTCATCACAACGCTTCGCAAGCACAGGATCATGCGTAACCATAACAACCGTCTTTCCTTTCTGATTCAAATCACGCAGAATCGAAAATACCATATCCCGATTTTCCTCATCCAGATTTCCCGTAGGCTCATCCGCAAGGATCAGTTCACAGGGCTTTACCATCAGCTTTGCCAGTGCTACACGCTGCTGCTCTCCACCAGACAGCTGACAGATTTTCTGTTGTTCGATACCGTACAGTCCCACCTTTTCCAGCACCTGCGCAATGCATTTCTTTTTCTCTTCCTTACCGGTCTTCACATATTCCATGGCACTCATCATATTCCACAAAACCGTATCATTATCCGACAATCCGTAATTTTGAAACAGGAAGCCGATTGTGTAGCGGAGCTTTTTCACCGCTCTGCTGCTGTTTGCGCAAACCTCCATTTCATCATACTGCACACTTCCCCTGCTCGGACGCTCCAGCAAGCCGATAATATTGAGAAGCGTTGTCTTTCCACAGCCGCTTGGACCGCATATCGCAATCATTTTTCCTATGGGCAATGATAGGGTGACATCATGTAGAACCGTATGTTTTCCGTATGTGTGTGTAATATTCTTTAACGTGATCGACTTCATCCGATATGCACCTCCCTGCTTTGATTTCGTACACCCTTATCTTTTACATAGACAAACAGCATCGACGCAATCAGACTGATCATCAGAAATACACCTGTGATTTTCCATTCCTCCTGTTGATGAAACAATGCGATTACAAACACAAAGGGTGCTGACAGCTCAGTAAACAACCGTAGATATACCCTGAAAAAGGAGGTTCCCTGTACTCGTCTGACAAAAATACGCTGTTGAAAGGAAAGCAGATACAAATGTGTATACTCTGCCATAACCAGCAGAATCAGCAATGCGGAGGGAACAAAATGCTCCCCGTTATGAACTGAGGTCAAAGTGCTCAGCTTATCCATATCCATATATACATAATTTGTTACCTTCTTCCCCAGACGAAAGGCATCATCACTATATACAACATAAAACATCGGGGAATCTGTATCCAGCATACTGTCCAGCAAAGAAAAATCCACAGCATCCACCTGCTCATCCTGAATATACAGCCTCTCAATCCGATTGCCGTATGTTTCAAGATAGCTGACATCCACAGTATTAAGCGATTCAGGAAGCAGGATATACACCGTATCCTTTTTGTCCGTTAATTCAATAAGGCTGCCATCCCGTTTTCTAAGAGGAAAGCGCTTTGTATAATTCAGATTCACTTCCGCATACGGCTGCAGCTCCTCTCCTTTTGGGATAACATCCTTTCGATAATAGATACCTCCTTCTCTATTTATCTTTTCGTATTCTTTCAGATGTACCTGATACATTTTATTCTGAATAAGCTTTTTATTTCTGTAATCCTCCTCTACGGACTCCTCATCATAGCCGTCAAAGCGATATCCGTCCTGATAATCAAACGCATACACATACGATTCCAGCATATCCTGTTGGCGCAATAGCGCTTGAAAGGTAGGCAGATTCAACTGCATCTGTTCCCATGCAGTCGAGCAAAGCGGCATCAGAATAAGAAGGGCGAGAATGCCATATAGATAATTCAGATTCATAAACCATCTGGTAAAGCTTCTGTTTTTTATAAATGCATAGACAGGACAGCGCAGAATCAACAGAACCGTACCTGCAAATGCAAGAAACATACCGATCGAAAACCCAATCCAGAAGAAAGAAAGCAAAAGGATCGCCTCATAGGTCTGTCTGGCGACAAAGCCTATCATCCAGATATAAGCAAGAACAATACTGAGTAACGATACAGCCAGGATTTGAAAAAACAGCCTCTGATACAGTAACCTTCCAATGCGCAGCCCTGACATTCCCATACTTTTCAATATGCCGATGGTTTTTAATTTCTGATTCACCAGCATGATGAGAAGCAGCCCCAGCAATAGGAATGTTATGATTCCCATCGGAATTATGTTCTCTTTCAGATAGGATGAAAGCGTAAATGCATGTCGTTCAAAAGCTCCCATATCCTGTATTGCACCTGGATACTGCTGAGAGATATCGGTAAGAAAGGCATCTTTATCTGTATCCTGATCAAAATACAGGATATAATCTCCTGCGAGATTTTGAAATCTCTGATTCAGATTTTGAAATGGCTGAATAACCAGACGAATGTCCTGATTGAATAAGCGCAGGCTGTTTTGTTTTGTATCATAGCGCAACTGATTCTCATATACAAGATCATGCTCACTAATCTTGGAAATATCCATGTATTGAAAAATATCATAGGGACTATAGAGATACCAGATATAATCAGAATCATGCTGTTCTGTTCTTATCACCGTACAATTAAATTTTTGAGATAAGGCCTCCATGGTATTTATCATTTGTTTATGATCGAATTCATTGCTTTGCGGGGTTATTTCGAAAAAAGTCGCTTCCTTTTCTCTTTCCAATCCAAAGAAGCCCTGGATATCGGAAATATCGCGTTCATAAAATGCAAACTTCACGCAATAAACAACAAGAATTTGAGAAATACAGACCAATATGCATATTATTTTTTTCATATCGTAGCAAGAAAAACGGTATATATTTGTACCGTCACTCATCTATGCTTGTCCACCTCCATGCGTATGAGAATCATAATCTAGAAACAAGCTTTAAATATTGGATATCTATATTTGTTTCTACTGTGCGATTTGTAACTTTAATTGTTGATTTGACCTTAATTCTGCCATTAACGCTATAGGAAATCCAATGCTTACGGATTAAAGTCCTTCCCTTTGACTTCTTATATTCTATATACAAAAATAATAGAAAGCATATCGCGTCATAATTAATAAAACAAATTGAATCATCAGCTGTTTTTCTTGTGAAAGTCGCTGAAAAAGTATCATTACAAGCGTAAAAATGAGCCATTCTCCGATTGTATATAGCATAATAACTGCGATAGATACACGAATAGCTTTGCTATTATATTGCAAAAAGATTCTAAATAAACATAAAATCATGCAAGACATACCGCTGTATTTTACATACCATGTATACATCCCATGCTTTTGAAGTCGAATTGCCATTCCATATTTCATACGAAAATAAGGGAGTAACATATCACTATAGAAAAGCATATCACAGATAAGCCATAATAACATGGCATACATGAGCTGTATTTTTGGTATACCAAACAAAATCATCATGATATCTTCAGCCTCAAGAGCAGAAAACACTATTAGCAAAATAACTTTTATATACAGGAATCTTCCTTTCTTTATAATTCCATTATCTTTCCATTTTCTACACATAGTTTTCTATCAAATTCAATTTCATCCATAACATCATGTGATGCAATGATTACGGTTTTCCCTTCCTCATGGAGTTCCTGTATTATTTCATAAAACGTTTGCTGCGCCTCTTTATCCAATCCACGCATCGGTTCATCAAGCATAATAAAATCTTGATGTTCCATGATGGCCTGAATGATTCCCACTTTCTGAAGCATCCCTACGCTATACTTTTTTAAAGGTTTTTTATTGTACAGAGCAAGATTAAATCTATTAACCAGCATCTCTACTTCCTGTTTATGAAAGGGTGAAGTTAACTGATATAAAAAACGAAGATTATCAAATAATGTTTCACTTCCCATATACTCAGGATTCTCAATTAACGCACCTATTTTCACCTTTTTCATCCAATTCAATGTACCAGTGTCCGGTTCTAGTAAACCGGCTATGATTTTAAATATTGTAGATTTACCACTTCCATTCTTCCCACACAAATAAAGAAGCTCACCTTCATAAAACGTCATATTGCCATCTGATAAAATGCTTTGGTGTCTAAATGATTTTGAGACATGACATATTTCCAAAATCGCCTTTTTCATAAGAAAGCCTCCTTTTTCATTTTTCTGCAGGCAATAATTAAAATACTGATTCCACCTCCAAAATACACAATGGTTCCGATAATAAAATTATAAAATCCAATAGCTTCCATTAAACTACCCGGCGCAAATAAAGCAATCGGCAATATGCAGGATGGCATAGCCATAATCTCCGAATTTTGAGCATACCATGAGAATTGTAACAGAAATGGGTGTAAGAAACTGGATATGGAAAATATACCAATAAATAACAGTAGAGGCGTAAAGAAAACATATAGATATCGATTGCGTATGACATAACAAAGAGAAAACATGAAAATAGAATATATGCATATTCCTATAACAGTCGTAATAAAATAAATGAGAAAATCCGGAATATCATATGTTCCCAGAAGGAAAGTATCTGCAATATGGAGGCCATCTGTCCCGGATGCAGCTGTCAGAGAAATGCACCCCGGGCGCTGAATTACTACCAGCGCAGCAATGAGTGCATCCTTCGGAATATGTTCAGGGAAATGCACACGGCCTGCACCGACAACTGCATTGATGCAAACTTCATGCGTGAGATGATCCCCCACCACAAAGGTGCCATCCTTATGTCCAGGAATGCACTTAAGTTTTGCGTCTGTCCGGAATTAAAGCCGATTTTGGAGTCGATCATTGATTCCCAGGAAAAGGGCGTTCAGGAGATGCAGCAGCTTCTCGGGGAAATCACGCAGAAATAAGTTTAGGGGGCACCGTAAGACAGTGTCCCTCTTTTAACGCCTGTTCTGTGAGCTGTCGCACTGAGAACTGTGGTTATAGGATACGTTCAGCAAATATTTCTGCATTTATATACCATTCGCCATCATCTTTTACAGTAATGTTTTCCCAATGGAAACAATAATCCTCTATTTTAGTAAAAACCCATTTTCTTCTTTCATCATTGACGAAGGTGAGCATTATCATGTCATTTTGTTTTTTTGCTTCAAGTCGTATTATTTTTCCAGTATAACCATAAGCGACATCCCATGCGTGTGTGTCTGGATTATAGATACGCAATGATGTCCCATATTCATAATCAGGCAGAATAATAACATCTTGAATAGCCATTCCTTCAAGAACCCATGAGAAATGCCATTCACCTTTAATTGTAAGGGAATTGTTACCCTCAATATAGTTTATTGCCCAACTACCGATAAGTTTTCCAAAATAATTAAACTCGTCAGGTATTGCTGTGCTTTTACTCTCACTTGTTAATGCCTCAATAAAATCCTGCATTGGTAATTTCTCCTATATAAATATGCTCTATTACAGATTTTTTACTAATCAGCTGAACAAACTGAAATTTTGTTGATTCAATCAGCTCTATGCTTAACCGAATGAAAAGCATTCTTTTCTCTTTCACACGGGCGCTTTCGTTTAGACTCTGCGTGATATGCTTTACAGCATCACAATTACCGTGTCGTTCACAATGTTTCTTTTTACACGAACAATCTTCTTTAACCATTATTACCTCACAATTCAAAAAATTTGCATTTCAGCGATAGTGACCGGCCTAATACTGATTTTTGCAAAAATTATGGCCTTGCATAGCCGCCAGCAAATCTTTTTTTCTGGCAGTGCTTGGTAAATCAAGACGACAATCCAGCGAAAAGACATTAAAGTGATAAATATGTGACCAATTAAATGGTGGCTTAGGCCCCCTATATCGATGCTTGCCATATCCACATCCCTGTATAGCGCCCAAGGAATCAACTTGCTCACCATGCGGAATATTTTCAGGAATCAAAGCTATGGCGGGTATATTCCAGATTACCCAATGATTATATGCCGGAATCGGATGCCCCATATCATCCATGATGATTGCGATAGACTCTGCCATTTCACTTAAATCGTCCAATACTAACTCCGGAGATACATCTTCTCCATGTCCAGTATATTTAACAGGAATGAGTCCCCATCTTCAAAGCATGGGGAGGATACAATTAACTTTTTCATTTGCTATTCCTTCCTAAAACAGACTGCGTTTTATTTTCAATGTTGTCCTTAACCAGGAGATTGAAACCAGCCCGCAAAATTCAATTTGTTGATTACGTAAACTCAACTATTACTACTTCGTTTTTATCAGGATCTTTTAAACGGACTTCGTAAGTTCCCCAATCATATCTAATGGGATCAGATAGTGTGACTCCTTTTTCCTTTAAACATACCATTGTGGCATCGAGATTTTCTGTTTGAAAAATCAAATGATTGATATCCAGTTGGCTGCGCATGAATGGCTTTACAATCCCATATACAAAGAGTGGGGGCGTTTTCTATAAAGCCAAGATAAACTCCATTTGAATCATCCACATCAGTCCTGATGAAAGGTATTTCTAATATATCCCTATAGAATACAACAAGTTCTTGTGCTTTCTCCGAAAAAATATTTGTGCAATAGTATTCCGTTATCATTTTCCTGCCTCCTCAGTTTTTGTTTGTTTAATCATACAATATTTTAATTTGAATGTATAGCAGTTTGACGCTATCCGGCTTTTGTTAATGGCGTTTTTCTTTATGACCTGGAGACTGCCGAATTCAATCCGCTGAGCAGCAGGATCATTGAGCTGGCAGCAATCAAACTCAGCCAGAGGAACGGCGTATTCCAAAAAGAGGACGATTACATCGGTATTTTCGGTTTCCAAAAGATATCTAGCAACCGGATGAAGCGGTCATGCTGACCGGAATTGCAAGAGAACAGTTGGAAGCCGAGCGGACAGAAGAGGAGTGCCCGGAAGATGGGTATCTCATCTGACACCGTGGGGAACTTTAAACTGGAGATTGACGCGAGAAGGTAATGAAAGAAACGCCAGCAGACCGCAAAAAAGGATTTACGTAAATCTACGCGACGATAAACGCAAGATTTACTACGATATCCCGGGAAGGGCATAGGTATACGGAAGCTGACACAATAGATATGGAATGGCTGGAAACAGCAGAGATTTCACATGGGATCTTCTTTCTTCGTCTAACAGGAACATGAAAGCGCTGTCAGGCAGCGTGTCTAAAATCCTGGAAGTTTTTTTCGACAATAAGGGAAATTGAAGTGCTGCTATAATTTCTGAAACAAGATATTGTTTACTCTCTCCGTTATCCAGATTTCATCATCAATTATCTCAAGCGCGTACCCCTTTATCACTTGCTTATCAAATCTATTCAAAATATCATCTATTTCTAACGCGGTCTGTTTTTTCTTAGGAAAACGAATATGCGTTTCAAAACTGTCTACATAGTTTAGTCCTGCTAATTTCCCAACTTCCAGCCACTCCTTTTTGTATA
>ENA-OQCB01000482-OQCB01000482.1-human-gut-metagenome-genome-assembly--contig:-NODE-482-length-18477-cov-4.463215_pt1 | contig 18477 bp, 16 predicted proteins | sample MGYA00242493_ERZ504568 | MGnify/ENA primary metagenome ERZ504568 (study PRJEB26092, sample SAMD00036229) | human gut metagenome | host: Homo sapiens | study: EMG produced TPA metagenomics assembly of...
GAATTGCGCTGTCCTTCAGTGCACGAAGATACGCCATTCCTAGAATATCATTACTGGCAACACGTCCATGCACCATTTCCAGCGTCTTAGCCATAGAAATACCGTTTTTTCTCTGCTTCTGATAGTGCTCGTAAGAGGTATCCGCCAACCGGTGAAGCTGCTGCATGTCAGTTGTTTCACTGCCGAAGACCAGCGTATCGATGCCGGCCAGCTGTAGCAGCGCCACTGCCTGCCTTGCGAAGATGTCCGAACGCTGCACAACATAGGGGTAGGGAAGCTCAATCACCAGATCGCATCCCGCCTGGATCGCCGCCTTTGCACGTGTCCATTTATCAACGATGGCGCATTCACCCCGCTGTACGAAATTTCCGGACATGACCGCAAGCAGGGCATCACAGCCGGAAACTCTGCGTGCCTGCTCGATATGATAGCGATGTCCGTTATGAAACGGATTGTATTCTGTTACAATTCCACAGCTTCGCATGGTATCACCTCCTGCTGTCTTTCAGTATACCATAGCGATTGTTGTATGACTACTGCCAGCTTCTGCTTTTGACACATTTACGGCTTTGTCAAAATGCTGCGGGCAATGCTGTTGAAATTGACACAAGTATGATACAATGCAGGTATAAGGAAGTGAGCACAATGACGACAACATTACAGGAATACAGCTTTATCAGCGATGCGGATGCTTTAGAGATATCCGTGCTGCGCTGCACGCCTGCAGGCAGGCCCCGGGCAATCATCCAGCTGGTACACGGCATGGCGGAGCACAAGGAGCGGTATATGGACTTTATGCAGTATCTTGGAGAGCTGGGATATCTGTGTGTGCTGCATGATCATCGCGGTCATGGCAAAAGTATTCGCAGGGAAGATGATCTGGGCTATATGGGCACAACGAAAGCTGCGGCACTGATAGAAGATATCCGGCAGCTGAATGCGCAGCTGCACAGGGAGTATCCGTCCTTGAAGATTTATATGTTTGGACACAGCATGGGCTCACTGGCGGTACGAGCCTATCTGAAACGCTACGATGATACCATTGATGCACTGATTGTCTGCGGCAGTCCCAGCAAAAATCCGGCTGCCGGTGCCGGAAAGCTGCTGTGCAAGCTTATGAAGTGCATGAAGGGTGCACACTATCGCAGCCCGCTTATACAGAAGATGGCATTCGGTAATCATTGTGATGGCTTTGCAGAGGAGGGCAGCGACAATGTATGGCTGTGCTCGGACATGGAGGTTGTGCGTGCCTATGACCACGATCCGCTTTGCGGGTATACCTTTACCCTCAACGGATTTGAAAACCTCTTTTCCCTGATGCAGGATGTCTATGAACGCAAAAACTGGACGCTGCGCAACAGGACACTGCCGATTCGCTTTATCGCAGGCAGTGAGGATCCCTGTATCATCCGTCGCGGGAAGTTTCAGGAGGCAGCCGGACTTCTGCGTGAAGTCGGCTACAGCGATGTCAGTGCCAGACTGTTTGACGGCATGCGTCATGAAATACTGAATGAACCGGATCATCTGCTTGTATATGAGGATGTTTCTGCATTTCTTTTAAAGGTGGAAGAAAAAAATACGTAAAATCCCGGAAATGAAAAGAAAAATGAAAAAAATACTTTTCATTCCTCCTGTTTTGTGGTTTAATATATAAGCTAGCCTATGGAAGAGAAGATGGTGTTGACTTTGTCGCAGATTTTCCTTATAATAGGATAGGTCAGACAACGAGGTGATTCTTTTGAAATGGTCCAGAATGGAACTGCTGCAGGCGAAGGATGCAACGATCGAATTTGACGAAATGATCCGATTTGAGCCCGAGGTATTTTCTAAGATGCATCAGATCAGAGGATTGCAGGATGTTACGGTATCAGGGAATGTTCATTACGAGGCTTCCAGTGAACGCGTATTTGCGGATCTGGATATTGAAGGCGTGATGATAGTACCGTGTTCTATAACCCTTGAGGATGTAGAATATGATTTCCATACAAAATCTTTAGAAGTGTTCTCCTTCGAAAAGACAGATGACGAAGATGTACACGAAGTTAAAGGTGATGTCGTAGAGTTATTGCCGGTGATCTTTCAATTGATAGTGATGGAGGTTCCCCTGAAAATTGTGAAGGAAGGACTGACACAGTATCCTAAAGGTGACGGTTGGGAAGTTGTCAAAGAGGAAGATTACATAAAAGAAAAAAGCAAAGAAATCGATCCTCGTTTAGCAAAGTTGAAAGAATTCAAATTGGAAGATTAAGTAGGAGGTGCTAACATGGCTGTTCAACAGAGACGTAATTCAAAAACAAGAAAAGCAAAACGTAGAACTCATTATAAATTAGCTGCACCGACATTAGTAAAATGTCCGGCTTGCGGTGAGTACAAGGTGCCGCACAAAATGTGTTCTTGTGGTGAATACAACGGAAAAACCATCGTAGAAAAATAGAGTAAAGGCCGTACATGCGGCTTTTTTTCTGCCTTTTGGAAAAAAGGTTGATGTTTGACCTGTTTCGTGGTATATTATGTACAGATACTTCAACCGGAGTGGGTCAAGCCCACTCCTTCATTATGTTTGTAAAGGAGAATGTTATGGATCAAATACAAAAACTGAAAGAACTGATCACTCTGCTTGTGGCAGAAGACGGTATAGAGCTGTATGATGTTGCCTGGCATACCGAAGGCAGTATGCGCATTCTGCAGGTGTCGATTATGCATAAGGACGGCAGTATGGATATTGATACCTGTGCTGCACAGTCTGAAAAAATCAGCGCGATGCTGGATGAATTGGATATGATTGCCAGTGAATATTTTCTGGAGGTCTGTTCTCCCGGCGCAGAGCGGGAATTGAAAAATGAAGAACAGATCAAGGATGCCATCGGCGAATTTGTATATGTGAAGCTAAAGAATCCAAAGGCTGGCATGGATGATGTAAAAGGAACCCTGACAGCGTTTGAAAACAATACGGTATATCTGGATTACATGGCAAAGGCCGTGAAGAAGAAGGCGGAAATCGAGATGGATAACATCGCACTGATCCGTCTGTCTGTGAAAATTTAGAAAGGATGCGAATAAAAAATGAAATTAAAAGATTTTATGGCTGCGATGCAGGCAATCGAAACCGATAGAAAGCTTTCCAAGGAAGTCGTTGTGGATGCCCTGCAGGAAGCTCTGGCAAAGGCATTCCGTAAGCATATCGAAATACCGGATGCGCTGGTACGCGTGGATGTCAACGAAAAATCCGGTGATATCAAGGTCTATCAGCAGCGTCTGATCGTTGAAAACGTAGAGGATGACGAGCTGGAAATCTCCTTGGAGGACGCAAAGCGCGTCAATCAGGAGCTGGAGCTCGGCGGTGTTGTGGAAGAGGAAGTCAGTATAGCCGATCTGGGACGCGCAGCTGTTATTCTGGCAAAGAATGTCATGAAGCAGAAAATCCGCGAGGCAGAAAAGCTTGTGGTGTATGAGGAATACTGCGATAAGGTGGAGGAAATGGTCATGGGGACGATTGAATCTGTCGAGGAGAAATTCTGTGTTGTCAATATCGGTAAGACTCTTGCTTTGATGCCGAAAAATCAGCAGATACCCAATGAGCGCTACCGTGAGGGTGAAATGATCCGTGTGGTAATCACAGAGGTAAACAAGGAAACCAAGGGTGCACAGGTACTGGTATCCCGCGGGGATGCGACACTGGTAAAGCGTCTGTTTGAAAAAGAGGTTCCGGAAATCTTCCAGGGTATTATTGAAATCAAGGCGATTGCGCGGGAAGCGGGAGAGCGTACGAAAATGGCAGTCTATTCGCACAATGAAAATATCGATCCGATCGGTGCCTGCATCGGTCCAAGAGGACAGCGCGTACAGGTTATCATCGATGAGCTGGGCGGAGAGAAAATCGATATCTTTGAATGGAGCGAGGATGTGACGGAGCTGATTAAAAATGCACTGTCTCCGGCTGAGGTTCTGGCGGTTATCCCGAGTGAGGAGCGCAAGGGCGGACTGCTCGTTGTCGTACCGGATAATCAGTTATCCCTGGCTATCGGTAAGCGTGGAAAGAACGCACGGCTGGCTGTAAAGCTGACCGGAAACAAAATCGATATCAAGGCGGAAACCGATGTGGACGCAGCAGGTATCAACTGGAAGGAAATCGCAATGAAGCAGCGCGAGGAATTCCTGGCACGTCAGCAGGAGGCCAAGCTTGCTGCACAGATGGAGCGCTTTGAAGAAAACGCACAGCCGCAGGATGCACTCAGTCTGGATGATGCAGGCGTAAGCTTCCAGGAGGCTGTAACAGAAGAGGCTGTCAGTGAACCGGTTGTGGATGAAAGCAGTGAACCTGTGGAAGCCACAGCGTCACCGGCTGTTGAGGAAGCAAGTGTGTCTGCCCCTGTTGAAGAGGTGGTTGAGGAAGCACAGCCGCAGGAAGAAACCGACCTGGAAAAGGCTGCCCGCATTGCCAGAGAAAAGCAGAAGCAGGAGGGTCTGAACCTGAAGGAAAAACAGGAATACCGTTCCAAATTCGAGACACTGGCAGATGCATCAGCGAAGCAGGATGATAAGTCCGCTGCAAAACCACGCTATAAGAAATACGACAAATACGAGGAAAAAGAGGAGCGCCGTAAGCCAACCTTTGACCTGAACAAGAAGGATTATGAAATGAAGCCGATCTATTCTGAGGAGGAGCTTGCGGAAATCGAACGTGAAGAGCGTGAGATTGAAGAGAGCGACTGGATACATGATGAAATCGACTTCGATGAATATGATAAATATTACGAAGAATAAGATGTAAGGAGGTAGATGCGACATGAAGAAAATACCGATGCGTAAATGTGTGGCTACCGATGAAAGTCTTCCGAAAAAAGAGCTGATCCGTATTGTCCGTACACCGGAGGGAACAATTGAAATTGATGAAACCGGAAAACGCAACGGCCGCGGAGCTTATCTGAAACGCAGTGTAGAGGCGCTGGAGGCTGCGATGAAGAGAAAATCACTGGTACGTTCTCTGGAATGTGAAATACCTGAGGAAATCTACGATAAGCTGAAGGAGATGTTTAGCAAATGAAGGATGTGACGGGCATACTGGGACTGGCGGCACGTGCAAGAAAAACGGCTACCGGAGAAATCGTCTACACGCAGCTTCGTGCCCGTCATGTCCATCTGCTGATTCTGGCAGAGGATATCGGTGACAATGCGAAAAAGAAGCTGAACGATAAATGCAGCTTTTACAAGGTTCCCTGTGTTTACATGGATGGAGCATTGATGAATATGGCGATCGGCGATCGCAACAGAAAAGCAATCGCAATTCTTGACAAGGGATTTGCAGAGAAGATTGCAGCTTGCTTGAAAGGCTAGGTGATTATATGGCAAGACAACAGCATAGAAGAGGAAATAACAATCGGAAGGGGAATAACAACAACCGATCAAGAAACACAAACACGAATTTTACACCGAAGAAGGAACGTGTAGAAGTAAAGGAAATCACATACAACGGACCGCTGAGTGTAGGAGAGCTGGCAGAAAAGCTGAACCGCAATGCGAGTGAGGTTATCAAGCTGCTGTTCATGATGGGAACAATGGTTACTATCAACTCCACGCTGGACGATGAGACAATTGAGCTTGTCTGCATGGAATGGAATGTAGATGTGCACAAGGAAATTATTATAGAAGAAAGTGATTTTGAAGAACAGATGGAAGAGGCAGAGGATGAAGCCCTTCTGGAAAATCGTCCTCCGGTCGTTACCATCATGGGACATGTTGATCATGGTAAAACAACGCTACTGGATACCATCCGTAAGACACATGTTACGGAAGGCGAGTTTGGTGGTATTACCCAGCACATCGGTGCCTATCAGGTAAATGTAAAGGGAAAGCGGGTTACCTTCCTGGATACACCGGGACATGAGGCCTTTACCGCTATGCGTGCCCGGGGTGCCAAGGTTACCGATCTGGTTATTATCGTTGTCGCTGCCGATGACGGTGTCATGCCGCAGACCAAGGAGGCCGTTGACCATGCCAAGGCTGCAGGTGTACCGGTTATCGTTGCAGTCAACAAAATTGACAAGGCCGGTGCGAACCGTGAACGCATTGTTTCCGAAATGAGTGAGCTTGGTCTGATGCCGGAAGAATGGGGCGGAGATACGATTTACGCGGATATCTCTGCAAAATTCGGAACCGGTGTCAGTGATCTGCTGGAAACCATTCTGGTCGTATCCGAGGTATACAATTTCCGTGCCAATCCAAACAAGCTGGCAACCGGAACGGTTATCGAGGCGAAGCTGGATAAGGGGCGCGGTCCTGTTACCACGCTGCTCGTACAGGGTGGTACCCTGCATACCGGGGATGCAGTCGTTGTTGGTACGGCCTTTGGTAAGGTGCGAAAGATGACGGATGATCACGGTCGTGAAATCAAGAAGGCTCTGCCTTCCACACCGGTGGAAATTATCGGTTTGAATGATGTGCCGATTGCCGGAGATATCTTCAAGGCATTCGATCATGAAAAGAAAGCCCGTCAGATTGCGGAAACGCGTCTGAACAACAAAATCGCTTCCGAACGGAATGCGACAGGCGCTGCGATGTCTTTGGATGATCTGGCTCGTCAGATTGAAGAAGGAGAAGTACAGGAGGTCAACCTGATTATCAAGGCCGATGTACAGGGTAGTGCGGAAGCAGTTCGTGCAAGCATGGAAAAAATCGACGTACAGGGCGTACGTGTCAATGTCATTCGTTCTCAGGCGGGGGCAATAACAGAATCCGATATTCTGCTGGCAAGTGCATCCCATGCCGTAATTTACGGCTTCAACGTACGTCCTAACGCGCTGGTACGTAAAAAAGCAGAAGAGGAAGGAATTGAAATCCGTCTGCACAATATTATTTATAAGGCATTGGAAGAAATGGAAAATGCCATGAAAGGTATGCTGGCTCCTGTTTATGAAGAGGTTGTCATCGGACAGGCTGAGGTGCGTCAGATTTACAAGGTCTCCAAAGTGGGAACGATTGCCGGGTGTATGGTCACCGATGGCTGTCTGCGCAAGGAATGCGGTGTTCGTCTGATTCGTGAGGGCGTGGTTATCTACACCGGCAAGCTGGGATCACTGAAACGTTTCCAGAATGATGCCAAGGAAGTAACCAGCGGCTACGAATGCGGTCTGACAATCGAGAACTTCAACGATATCAAGGTGGATGATGTTATTGAGGCGTATGAAGATCAGCAGGTTGAGCCAGAATAAACATAAGGTGATAACATGACATTAAAGGCTGAAAAAATAGCGGGAATTATTCAGAAGGAAATTTCGGAGATTATCCAGTTTTCTCTCAAGGATCCCAAAATCGGATTTATTACGATTACCGATGTTACGGTGACCAATGATTTATCCATTGCGAAGATTTATGTTTCTTTCCTGGGGCAGAAGCCAAGAGAGGAAGCCGGTATGAAGGCACTGGATCGCAGCAGGGGCTACCTGCGCAGCGAGCTTGCCAAGCGGATGACGATCCGTAAGGTACCGGAGCTGATTTTCAAGCTGGATGACTCTTTGGAACGCGGAAATAAAATCGAGCGCATCATCAGTGAAATCAATAAGTAAATGAAAACGAAGCCGCAAGGATCAAAACTCCTGCGGCTTCGTTTTTTTGTGCAGCTGCCACTGACTGTATACAGGAAGCTGCCTGTAGGGTGCTTTGCCCATTTTTTATGCCGCATCACACTCCTGCATAGAGGGATGAACAGATACTTTAGGAGCGTACAATACGGTGATGAATGGATACAGCTACGAAATGTAACAATCGTGACAAGACATTGTGCTTAGGATCATTTCCAGTGAAACGTAATGAGGTGGGTGATTCCAGAAGATGCCACATCATCAGGACAAAAAATCAATTACATGCGTATAAGCCAATGCAATTGATTCTTTCTAATTTCCTGTTTTTTCTGATGACAGCCTGTTATGAACAGGTTATTCAAGACAGCAGTTAACGGCATGTTATGTTTCTTTTGACTGCAGGTTCTGGTAATAGAAAATCGCAAGCTGGGTACGGTCACGCAGCTGCAGCTTTTCCAGCAGGCTGCTGAGATAGTTGCGGACTGTCCCTTCGCTGAGGAACAGCGTCTGTGCCAGCTCTTTGTTGTTGAGCCCCTTGGCAACCAGCTGAATGAAATGCAGCTCCCGCTCATTCAAATCATAGCTGCACAGCGTTTCCTTTGTATGCTGCTTCAGCAAATCGGGAAGCTTGGCGATAATTTCCGTATTGAAAACATTCTGTCCCATATACACTGCCTCCAAAGCCGGAATGATGGAATCGAAGTTCTGCTTAAGGATATAGCCCTTGACTCCCAGCTTTAAGGCGCGAATGATATAGTCATCATCGGAGAATGTTGTTAGAAACAGAATGCGGGCATCCGGAAAGCTGTGTAGAATTGCTTCACTGGCATCCACGCCGTTCATCCCCTCCATACGGATATCCATCAACAGGACATCAGGGTTGGTTTCCCTGTACAGCTGCAATGCTTCCCGGCCGCTGCAGCCGATACCCGCAATGGTTTGTCCCTGTGCCTCCAATATGGTTTTTAAAGAGCTGCATACAAGTTTGTCATCATCAACAATCAGTATTCTCATGGTTTATCCTCCTTCGGCAGTGTGATATAAATTTGAAAGCCGGATGTGTGTGTGATGTTCAAATAGCCGTGCATGTCCGCTACACGCTCCTGCATGTTGCTTAAGCCGATGCCTCTGGTCTGCCAGGGGACACTGCTGTGCCTGGTGCCGTTATCACGTAGAATCAATTGATAAAAGGCCGGCTGCTCGCGTACGGTAATGCTGTATTTTGTCGCATTGGAATGCTTCATTGTATTGTTCATGCTCTCCTTTACAATGGCAAGGATATGATAGATTGTCTGCTGAGACAGGGGATGCAGCACATCGTATTCCAGCGTACCATCACAAAAGCTGTAGTCCTTGAGCAGACGCTGCAGTGTCACCTGCAAATCCAGTGCATCATCATGCAGGTCATGTACACTGCTTCGTACGTTATCCATTCCCTGAGAAAGGGTATCTCGTAAATTCTGAAGCGGCTCCTTCAGCTTATCTTCCTTTTGAATTGCCTGTATAGCGCCGATCTGCAACAAAGCGCTGCTAAGCAGATGTCCCACATGATCATGAATTTCTCTGGCGATACGGTTTCTTTCATCCAGAATGGCGATTCGGATTTCCTGTTCCTGCTGGACAAGAAGATGCCTGTTTTATTGGACAGAATATCTGCCAGCTCCTTTGTCGCATCGCGCTGCCGCATGAAGGAAAGCTTAATTTCCTCATTTCCTCCCACTGCTGCCGAAGGGATATGGCGAATATAGAAAAAATGGCAATGGCAGTGCATAAATACAGATTTTCCATACGCAGATGAAAGAGAATCGGAAGCAGATACAGGAGGATGGTATAAGAAAAATGCTGTCGTCTGATACAGTATAGCAGCAGCGGCAGATAGTACAGAAAGCTTTGCTGCAGGGTGGCGAGCAATGCAAACAGAATCATTGCATACGGCGTCCATGTTCGCCTTGTGTACAGATAGGATATAGAGGCCAGAATCACTGCTGAAAGCAGAGCCAGCAGGAGGTACAGCTGATGGTCATAAAAAAAGCTGAAGCAGCAGCCGATACATAAAAATAACAGATAATTTATAAGCTGTTTCATGGCTTCTCCTCCTGTTCTGTCTCTATTTTACCATTGTTTTGGGACAGATACAATTTGTCATGCGTGAATATGACATCTGTCATATCCGAATGTGAAGATATACACTACCGAAAATTTACCGGATTCCCTATAATATAGACAAGGACAAGGAGGGAGCATCATGATTATTGAAGTAAACAATTTGGTGAAACGATACAAGGAGCTGATTGCGCTGGATCATTTCCGGCTGGAGGTTGAGGAAGGTGAAATTCTGGGACTTCTGGGACCGAACGGAAGCGGGAAAACAACGGCAATCAACTGTATGCTGGCTCTGTTAACATATGACAAGGGAGACATCCGCATTTTCGGAAAGCAGATGAAAGCGGACAGCTACGATTTGAAACAGCAAATCGGTGTGGTTCCGCAAAACGTAGCAGTTTTTCATGAGCTGAGCGTCGAGGACAACATCAATTACTTTTGCGGTCTGTATGTCAGTGATAAGGCAAAGCGTAAAACACTTGTGGATGAGGCAATACGTTTTGTTTCATTGGAGGAGTTTCGTAAATTCCGACCGGGTAAGCTGAGCGGCGGTTTACTGAGAAGGTTGAATATCGCCTGTGGAATTGCACATCAGCCAAAGCTCATTTTCATGGATGAGCCGACGGTCGCAGTCGATCCACAGAGCCGTAATGCGATACTGGAGGGCATACGGCGCCTGAATGCGCAGGGGGCAACCATTGTGTATACCTCTCATTATATGGAAGAGGTTGAGGAAATTTGCAGTCGCATCATCATCATCGACAAGGGAAAAACCATTGCGGCTGGCTCCAAGGAGGAGCTGAAGGCCGGCATTATGATGAAGGAAAAGATCGAAGTGGAGCAGGTGAAGCTGCAGGAGCAGCAGGTACAGGATATTCAGGATATCGCAAATGTGTTCTCCGTACAGTACAATGCCAATGTTCTGCAGGTTAAGTTTACTGAAGGAAAACGCAATCTGGCCAATCTGCTGGATTACTTCACACAGGAGAATATCACCTATGGCAAGGTGTATTCCCAGCAGCCGACCTTAAATGATGTCTTCCTGGAAATCACAGGAAAACAGCTGCGGGATTAAGGAGGGGTGAATATGCTGCATTTACTGAAATACAGGTTTCGCCTGATGATTCGAAACAGAGTACTGCTGTTTTGGACATTGATATTTCCCATGCTGCTGACAACCTTCTTTGGAATGGTATTGAAGGATGCCTATACGGTGGATACCTTTCAAACGGTTCCAATCGCTGTCGTCGAGCAAAAGGATTTGTCACAGCTTAAAGCCGTTCTCAAGGATGTCAGGCAGGGGGATACTGCTTTGTTCAAGGTAAGCTATGTTGGTGAGGAACAGGCAAAGCAGCTGTTAAAGGAGGATAAGGTCAGCGCGGTTGTAAAGCTGCAGGACCCGATTGCAATCACTGTGAATCAAAACGGTCTGGATCAGACAATCACAAAAACCTTCTTTGATGAATACAGCCAGAAAATCCATCTGGTGGAGGAGGCGATGCAGCAATATCCCGATGGCTCTGCTGTATCTGCACTGTTCACACAGACAGCCTCTCATGTGAAGGAAGCGAACACGGATCATACAGATCTGTCCTCCGTCTTCTTCTATACAGTCCTGGCAATGAACGCCATGTTTGGCGGATACTGGGCGATCAATTCCATGTATGAGCTGCAGGCGAATCAAAGCGAACGTGCAGCACGCCTGGCAGTATCACCATTGCACAAGGGAAAGGCACTGCTTGCGGATTTTATAATTGATATAGCGATTCAAATTGTCTTTCTGCTCATCCAGTTTGCCTATATGTATTTCATTCTGGACGTATCCTTTGGATCACAGCTTGGCTATGTCTTCCTCATGATGGTGCTGGGAGCCTTTGCCGGAAATGCTTTTGGCATTCTGATTGGCAGTATCACTAGCAAGATACCTCCGGATGGCAAGACGGGGATCATGACCTCTATCACACTGATCTGCAGTGCGCTCGCCGGTATGATGGCGGTACAGCTGAAATATTATGTACAGGAATATGCTCCGTTTTTAACCTATATCAATCCGGTGAATATGATTACGGATGGCTTGTATTCCCTGTACTACTATGGTGTAGGCGAGCGCTATTTCTTTAATCTGGCATTGCTTGCAGGATTTACGATGGTATGCTATCTGATCAGCTTCCGTGCACTCAGCAGGAAGAGCTATCACAGTCTGGGGGTGCGTTAAATGAGTGTCTTAAAGGTTTATTATAAAATTATGAAATCACATTGGCTGACGCTGATGATCTATATGTCCATCTTCTTCACCGTCTTCTTTGTGTTTGGCATGTCTGCATCTGAGCGCAGTGATATTAAGATGTATGAGGGATCAAAGCCGAATATCGCCGTTCTTGACCGGGATGGCAGCAGTCTGAGTGAAGGCCTGTTAACCTATCTCGGCACACAGGCGAATATCAAGCATAAAAATGTATCGAACAGCGATGCACAGGATGCACTGTTCTATGCAGATGTGTCCGCTATCATAACGATTCCTGAGGGCTTTGAAGAGGAGTTCGCATCCGGGAAAGAAGCGGTTTCCATGAATCAGCGCCCGGATGATGTGAACGGTGTACTGCTTCAGCAGACAATCAATAAATATCTGGATACCATGCATGCGTATGAAAAGCTTTATCCAAAGCAGGGGATTTCTGAGCTGCATACACGCGTACAGAAAAATCTGAATACTACAGCTGAGGTGAAAATGTCAGATTCTGAAGAGGTTGCCACCTCCTCCATGCTGCGTGGTGCATATTTCAATTATGCTTCCTATATTATGCTTGTCATCACCATACTGCTGATCGGTTTAACGATGCATTCCTTTTTCAACGCGGAGATCACCAAGCGGAATCTGATTGCTCCGGTATCACAAAATCGTATGAACCTGCAGCTGGTGTTCTGTAATCTGTCTGTAGGTATCGCGTTGTGGGGACTTATGATGCTGATGATTCTCGGGATGGTATGGGACTCCATGATGACGCTGGGTGGCTTGCTGGAAATTGTCAATGCGTTTGTATTCATGCTGATGTGTGTTTCCATGTCCTTTATGTTCTGTGTGATATCCGCAAAAAGCAAGCATCCGGACGATATGCTGAACGGCATCAGCAATATTGTCGGTTTAGGCTCCAGCTTTCTGTGCGGTGCCTTTGTACCACTGAGTATGATCGGAGAGAATATCCTCGTGATATCCCGTTTTCTGCCGAGCTACTGGTATGTGAAGCTGAATGATTCGCTGACCTCGGCAGTTCATGTAGGAGATGCGCTGCTGCAGGAAGCCTTTATGACCTATGGAATTCTGCTGCTGTTTGCTGCTGCCTTCCTATGTATCGCACTGGTGATTATGAAAAACCGCCGTACGCAGGATGCACTAGAGGATACCAGTATGCAGCCATAATAAAAAGAGGAGGAGCCTTAGCAAGCTCTTCCTCTCTTATTTCCAAAAGAGGGAATCCAAAAGATTGTGACTTATCAATCCATACATGAGTTCCTTTTTTTATATCCGCCAAAAGATCTATGAGGAAGGTTCATTTGATCCGCTCTGTTCTGACGTTTGCTATTTCCCAACCTTAAGCAGCCGTTCCTTTAGCTTGAAGCGGTTTCCAAAACGGAAAAAGAAATCCATGACAAACGGTATAGCTGCCATACCGGCACCGGTCAATACAAACTGCATATAGCTCAGTCGTACCAGAGAGAAAATGCCTGGTAAAAAGACGATGCATGCAACAAAGAGTGCGGTCATGCTGGAGAAGATCAGCAGACGCTTTCTGGTAAACGGCGTACACACCCGATACAGAACGATCAGGGAGCTGGTACCTGTCAGTAATACACACATGGTGGACATAGCCGCCGGCGTCATTTGAAAAAACAAAGAGGATATATTGACATAAAGGATACTGAGTACGACACACAGCGCTCCGGGAAGGGCACGCCCCAGCACATTGATCAGAAAATTTCCCTCCACGCGGGCATGATTGGCTTCCAGTGCCAGGAAGAAGGAAGGAATACCGATTGTACAGGAGGATATCAGTGTAAGCTGAATCGGCTCAAACGGATAGCGGCTCATGAAGAAAAGGGTTAAAATACTGAGGATGGTTGAAAATGTCGTTTTCACAAGAAACAGGGAAGCGGCACGCTGAATATTGTTGATGACTCTTCGGCCCTCATCCACGATATGCGGCATACTCGCAAAATTGTTGTCCAGTAAAACCAGATTGGCGATATTCTTTGCTGCCTCGCTTCCCTGTGCAACAGAGATGCTGCAATCCGCTTCCTTTAAGGCCATGACATCATTGACACCGTCTCCTATCATTGCCGTGATATGCCCCTGTTCCTTTAGAGCGCGAATCATCAGCTTTTTCTGCATCGGTGAAACACGACCGAAAACGGTATAGGCTTTCACTGCTTCCGGAATATCCTCATCCTTTAAGGTGCTGGCATCCACATAGCGCTCATAATTTTTCAGATTAGCCTTATGTGCGATTTCATGAACCGTGCGTGGATCATCCCCGCTGATAACCTTGACATCAACCCCCTGCGACAGAAAGTAATCCAGGGTTTGCGGTGCCTCCAACCGGATGGGATCACTCAGCAGAATCAAAGCGATCACTGTATTGTTCTTGGCAGGCTCCTGTTCCATAGCTTCCTTGCTGTGTGCCAGTACCAGCACCCTGTTTCCAAGACTGGCCCGTTTATCAATTTCATGCCTGCAGCTCTGCATTTTCACTTGCCGTTGACAAATTCATAGGCACCCATGATATAGGTTCCGCGATTTTCAAAGCTTACGGCACTCAGCTTTCTTGCACTGGAGAAGGGAAGGGTATGTAATACGCGAAATGCTTCATATTCCTGCGGTGTATGCCTGCGAATCGCCTGAGCAGTTGCATTGTCATCCTGCAGAGCATCCATCATATTTGCAAGAATCAAAAGGATTTCCTTCTCGTCTGCGTTCAGTGCCTGGATACGCTCCACCTGCATATTGCCTTCCGTTATGGTTCCTGTCTTATCCAGACACAGGGTATCCACGCGTGCCAGTGTTTCAATGCAGTACAGCTCCTGCACCAGCGTTTTGCGCTTCGCCAGATTGATGGAGCCAACCGCCAGTGCAACGCTTGTCAGTAAAACAAGGCCTTCCGGTATCATTCCCAGCAATGCCGCAACCGTCGATACGATCGCCTGCGGCAGAGTGCTCTCAGTCAGAAAAAACTGCTTTGAAAACAGCAGAATGCCAACGGGAATAATGATAATACCGATGGTTTTAATTATGAAGTTAATGGAATCCCGCAGCTGTGATTTATGCTTTTTAAATGTTTTTGCATCCTTCATAATCGTAGCGGCATAATTATCCTTGCCGACATGCTGTACCTGTACCTTGGCCTGTCCGCTGACGACAAAGCTGCCGGAATACAGGGTATCGTGCATATGCTTGACGATGATATCCGATTCTCCTGTAACCAGGGATTCGTTAACCTCCAGACGTCCCTCAACAACCATAGCGTCGGCGCATACCTGAGAGCCGGTGGAAAGGCATAGAATATCATCCAGAACGATATCATCCATATGCAGTTCCATTTCTTTTCCGTTGCGCAATACCTTCAAATAGGGCTGCGTAATCAAAGACAGCTTGTCCAATACACGCTTGGCTCGAATCTCCTGAAGGATACCGATGACCAGGTTGGAAATTACAACCCCCAGAAAAAGCAGATTTTTAAAGGAGCCGATAAAAATAATCAATCCTGCCAGAATAGCATTGATCAGATTAAACAGGGTTAAAACATTGTCCCGGAATATTTCCTCATAGCTTTTGGTAATGCGCTCATCCTGTGTATTGACACAGCCTGCATCAATACGCTCCTGAACCTGAGAATCGCTGAGACCCTGTGCTGGATCAATCCATTCTCGTTTGTCGTCATTGCTGTGCATGAAATCACCTCGTATATGTATATTATAGCAAATCCTAATGACTTTGGGCCTTACGCTTTTGTAATTTTGTCGTATTTCTTTCTTAAATATTTCTAAATTCAGCATATGCTTTCGTTAGTATATGTCGAAGCAACACGGATATGAAAGAAATAAGGCAGTGAAAGCCGTTTCTGGAAGTAGCATAGCAATATGAAGCTTGTTGATTAAGCCATTTGGAACCGATTGATATAAAACGGTGAGGCGTATTCGCTTTCTCATAAAAGCATTGTGTTCGGCAGGATTATATTCGAAAACGGCCTGTATTTATTTGTATAAACGTATCACTGGTATTGACGATTTCATCCGAGAAGCAAAGCCTTCTACAAACGGAAAGCAGGATTGCATACGAATGGAGCACATGGTATACTTGTCAGGGTAAGAATTGTGGAGGTAGGTATGAGTATTGTTACGGTAGAAAATGTTTCGCACAGCTTTGGCGGAAGACAGATTCTGGAGAATGTATCCTTTCGTTTGCTGAGCGGTGAGCATGTTGGTCTTGTCGGAGCCAACGGAGAAGGGAAATCAACCTTTCTGAATATACTGACGGGAAAGCTGGTTCCGGAGGAAGGGCGTGTTGCCTGGTGCCGCAGAATCACACGAGGCTATCTGGATCAGCATACGGTTCTGGAGAAGGGAAAGTCGATTCGTCAGGTATTGCAGGATGCATTTTCCCATCTGTTTGAGCTGGAAGCGGAAATGCTGCAGAAATATGAAGAGATGGGAGATTGCAGTGAGGAGCGTATGAATGAGCTTTTGCAGGATGTTGGGGAAATTCAGGACATACTGGAGCACAGCGGTTTCTATATGATTGATGCCAGAATACAGGAGGTCGCACAGGGACTTGGATTACTGGATATCGGTCTGGAAAAGGATGTTACCATGTTGAGTGGAGGGCAGCGCTCCAAGGTGCTGTTATGCAAGCTGCTGCTGGAAAATCCGATGATTCTGATTCTGGATGAGCCGACCAACTATCTGGATGAGGGACATATTGCATGGCTGAAGAACTTTCTGATTTCCTATGAGCATGCATTTATTCTGGTGTCGCATGATATTCCGTTTTTAAACAGCGTTGTCAACATTATTTATCATGTTGAAAACTGTGAGCTGACACGGTATGTCGGAGATTACGATTATTTTCTAGAACAGCATGCGTTAAAGAAACGCCAGCTGGAGGCGGCATATGTAAAACAGCAGAAGGAAATCGCCGATCTGGAGGATTTCATCGCCCGCAACAAGGCGCGTGTTGCAACGCGTAACATGGCTCATTCCCGCCAGAAGAAGCTGGATAAGATGGATCGTATCGAAAAGGTAAAGGAAAAAGTGAAGCCCAGCTTTTCCTTTTTATCGGACCGCGCACCGGGGCGTGTGATTTTCGATGCAAGGGAACTGGTGATCGGCTATGAGGAACCGCTGACAAAAGCAATGCATCTGGTGCTGGAGCGCAATATGCGGGTGGCGATAAAAGGTGTTAACGGTCTTGGTAAGACAACACTGCTGAAAACGCTGATGGGCAGAATTCCAGGCGTCAGCGGAAGCGTTGAGGTTGACCCGTATGCATCCATCGGCTTCTTCGAGCAGGAGGAAGCCGGAGAATCCATGAGTGCACTGGATTATTTCTGGAAAGAGTATCCGGCGATGACAAACGGTGAGGTACGTGCGGCTCTGGCAAAGTGCGGACTGACGACAGATCATATCGAATCCGGAATGTGTGTGCTTTCCGGAGGAGAACAGGCAAAGATTCGTCTTTGCGTGCTGATGAATCGTGAACATAACGTTTTAGTGCTGGATGAGCCTACCAACCATCTGGATGTGGATGCCAAGGAGGAGCTGAAGCGGGCATTGAAGGCCTACAAGGGAACGATTCTTCTGGTTTCCCATGACCCGGATTTCTATGGCGATATTGTGGATGAGGTTTGGAATCTGGAGGAATGGACGACAAAAATTCTGTAAAGCATTCGATGATGTGTATTCTCTGGTGCTATAATGTAAGGAAAAGAACCCGTCAGGCGGCAGGTTCTTTTTTGAATAAACGTTTAAAGACAGGAGAACTTGATCTATTCCGCAGCGGTATGCTTCAGCTTTTCCTTTAAGTCGGGATAGGCTTCACATTCCAGAATAAATATGACGGCAGCATCAATCTGCGCGTTGGACAAGGTATCCACCCATCCATCATCGATTCCATACTTATGGATAATCTGTGCTCTTAATAAGGCTTTCTTGCCTTGGTCAAGACCCTCATCCTTTCCCTGTCTTTTGGCTTCCGCAGTTTGCTCTCTCAGATTTGCCTGTACTGCACGATTTGCAAACTCCACCGATTCCGCCCAGCTGAATAACGGGCCATCCTCACGCATTGCATTATATTTTTCCATAGCCACATTCACCATCCTTCTCTTCATGTTTAGTATAGCATCATCCGGATTATATGCAAGCACATAACAAAATGTTTCAAATTCTGTCAGGTTTTCCATACCCCCGACCTCCTTCACACGCTGCCTGATCATCGGTAAAAACACAATTGCGCGATGCAGAGTATTGTTTGGTTCTTCCTGATTGTCTTCATCCTTTACCGTATAGTGACGAATCATGCGGCCTCCTGCTTTCGGCATCGAATTCATAAAGATAATCTGATAAAACGGCTTCAGCTTTGTGTAATCATCTCCCTGCTTCAGCTGTCTTTCGACCAGTCGATAGCCATACTGCTGAAAACGCAGCTGTTCCTCCTTCGTATACCCGGATACCTGCATTTCCAAATCATAGAGGTGACCTGTTTCATCCTCCAATACAACATCCAGAACCGCTCGTTTTCCGAAAAAGG
>ENA-OQCB01000483-OQCB01000483.1-human-gut-metagenome-genome-assembly--contig:-NODE-483-length-18475-cov-2.563985_pt1 | contig 18475 bp, 22 predicted proteins | sample MGYA00242493_ERZ504568 | MGnify/ENA primary metagenome ERZ504568 (study PRJEB26092, sample SAMD00036229) | human gut metagenome | host: Homo sapiens | study: EMG produced TPA metagenomics assembly of...
CCGTAACTTCGAAGCCATGCTGGTGTGGATGGACGAAGAGCCGATGGACACAAGCAAGCAGTTCTATATCAAGCATACGACCAACCTGACACGCGCTCGTGTGGACAGTATCCGTTATAAAGTGAATGTCAATACGATGGAACAGTTGTCAATTGACAATGGACAATTGACCGTTGACAATTTGCCGATGAAGCTGAACGAGATCGCTCGTGTCGTCTTCACGACCGGAAAGGAACTGTTCTTCGATCCGTATCAGAAAAACAAACAGACCGGAGCCTTTATCCTGATCGATCCGATCACGAATATACATCGGCTGTCGGTATGATTATCGACAGGGTAGATGCTCGCGACATGGTGACGGAAGACGCGTTGGCTGTACTGAATCTTCCGGAATTGGGTATCGGTTCCGAGCACTACGAAGCTATCCGTTCCGTTTGTAAAGAGCTCGAACGGCAAGGGGTTTCCGTCAAGTGTATAACAGAAAATAAATAAGGTATGGGATTACTGGAATTTGACAAACTACCGATCAATACTTTAGTGGGTGCTGACTGGAAAACGTTCAAGGCTGTGACAGCCAATAAAATGATCGACAAAGGATTTCGTAATAAATATTTTCTGACTAAATCCGTCTGCCGCCTGCTCAGCCTGTTGCAACCCTTCGAAAATGCGCGTTACCGCAAGATTGCGGACAAGCCGTTGGAGATGGACCCGGTGTTCATTCTCGGACATTGGCGTAGCGGGACGACTTTCATGCACAATGTTTTCTCGTGCGACAAGCATTTCGGCTACAATACGACTTATCAGACCGTATTTCCGAACCTGATGCTCTGGGGGCAGCCTTTCTTCAAGAAGAACATGGCGTTCCTGATGCCCGACAAGCGTCCGACCGATAATATGGAATTGAAGGTGGATCTTCCCCAGGAAGAGGAATTTGCCTTGGCGAATATGATGCCTTACACGTATTATAACTTCTGGTTTTTCCCGAAGCATATGCTCGAATATTGCGATCGTTATTTGCTTTTCGACAATATCAGCGAACATGAACGGAAAGTGTTTAAGGAAACGTTCCTCAAACTGATCAAGATCTCCCTCTGGAATACGAACGGGACACAATTCCTGAGTAAGAACCCGCCCCATACGGGACGTGTGAAGACGTTGGTGGAAATGTTCCCGAATGCTAAATTTATCTATCTGAAACGAAATCCGTATACGGTGTTCGAGAGTACGCGCAGCTTTTTCACCAATACGATTCAGCCGCTCCGCTTGCAGGAGATCTCCAACGAGCAGATCGAAAGTAATTTTATCGAAGTGTACCGCCGTTTGTTCTATAAATATGAAGAACAAAAGCACCTGATACCCGAAGGCAATCTGGTAGAGGTGAAGTTTGAGGATTTCGAGCAGGATGCTTTCGCCATGACAGAGGATATATATAAGAAATTAAACCTCCCCGGCTTTGAAGAGTCTAAAGCAGAAATCGAGAAATATCTTGGGAAAAAGAAGGGCTATAAAAAGAACCAGTACAAGTATGACGACCGTACGGTACAGCTTGTGGAAGAAAATTGGGGAATGGCTCTCAAGGAGTGGGGATATTCTTTATAATTGTCCATTGTCGGCAAAGCCGACTTAGGGGATTTAAGAAAAACAAAATTTGAAATGAAACAGAAAGTAAAACTCCTCTTTCTCCTGGGAATTGTCAATTGTCAATTGTCAATTGTCAATTGCCAAGAGAAAGTGGTGCCGTTCAGTTTTGGAGATATGGATCATTGGGTCGTTCGCGAGATACATGAGTCCGGCATCATCGGAGGAAATACGAAGCATCTTTATGAGCTGGGTCCGACGGATACGATCATCGGCAATACAGCCTATACGAACCGGGGCGGTTCGCCATGGGCGAACTCCAACGTGATGGCAAAGGTGGCAGGCGTGGTGAAGACGAATACTTCTGTCTTCCCGGAGAGGCGGGACAACGGTTGGTGTGCGCGTCTGGAGACACGAATGGAAAGTGTGAAGGTTTTCGGCTTGGTCGATATCGAAGTGGTAGCCGCCGGTTCCGTTTTTCTCGGAACGGTGCACGAACCGATCAAGGGGACCAAGAATCCGCAGGCCATGTTGAATAGTGGAGTGGCGTTTACCAAGAAGCCGAAGGCGTTGCGTTTTGACTATAAGGTGAAGCTGGCTCCGGAAAAGAACCGTATCCGCAGTACCGGTTTCAGCCGTAAGTCGACGGTTGCCGGACAGGATTCGATCGCAGCCATCCTTTTGCTACAGAAACGTTGGGAAGATAAAGATGGAAACATATATGCCAAACGTGTCGGAACGATGGTGCAGCGTTATACGGAATCCAGCAATAGCTGGGTGAATGATGCGACCTACCCGATCCTGTACGGTGATATTACGAAGCATCCGGAGTATAAGCCTTATATGCGGATTCAGGTGGAAGAGCGCTATGCTTTGAACAGCCAAGGTAAAAGCGTCCCTATTCAGGAAGTAGGCTGGGCGGCGGAAGGCGAATTGCCGACTCATCTCGTCCTGCAATTTACTTCCAGCCACGGTGGTGCCTATATCGGCTCGCCGGGCAATACGATGTGGATCGATAATGTAAAACTTATATATTAGTTGAAAGTTGAAAGGTGAAAGTTGAAAGTGATGAATTTTTCTTTTTAACTTTCACCTTTCAACTTTCACCTTTCAACTGAAAAAATGGTGGTAAGAGATAAAATAAAGGCACTTCGCGAAGCGCTGGAGCAACATAATTACAACTATTATGTGCTTTCGGCACCGACGATATCGGACCGTGAGTTCGATGAGATGATGAAGGAGTTACAGACCCTTGAAGAGGCGCATCCTGAATATGCCGACCCTCATTCGCCGACGCAGCGGGTGGGGAGCGACCTTTCCAAAGAGTTTGAACAGGTAGTGCATAAATATCCGATGCTTTCGTTGGGTAATACCTATTCGGAAGATGAAGTGAAGGATTTTTACGAGCGCATAGCCCGTGACCTGAACGAACCTTTCGAAATCGTTGCCGAGTTGAAATATGACGGAACCTCCATTTCTCTGACATATGAGGACGGACGTCTGGTTCGAGCCGTGACGCGTGGAGACGGGACACGTGGCGACGATGTGACGGCCAATGTGAAGACCATCCGTTCGGTCCCTTTGAAACTGATGGGCGACGGATACCCGGCAGCATTTGAGATAAGGGGGGAGATCCTGCTTCCCTGGGCCGAGTTCGACCGCTTGAACAAAGAACGGGAACAACAGGAGGAGCCTCTTTTCGCCAATCCGCGCAATGCCGCTTCGGGTACGCTGAAGCAACAGAACCCGGCTATTGTGGCTGCTCGTAAGTTGGATGCCTATTTCTATTATCTGTTGGGGGAGGAGTTACCGGCGGAAACGCATTTCGATAATCTGGAGGCGGCCCGTTCATGGGGGTTCAAGGTGCCGAACGTGATCCGTGTGTGCAACAGCTTGGAGGATATATACGATTATATCGCCTATTGGGACGCCGAGCGCAAGAACTTGCCAGTTGCAACAGACGGGATCGTTTTTGAAAGTGAACTCATTGCGCCAACAACTCAATTTGGGATTTACAGCCAAGAGTCCGCGTTGGGCGATTGCCTACAAGTTCCAGGCCGAACGCGCCGTGACACGCCTTAACTCCGTGTCTTTCCAAGTCGGACGGACGGGGGCCGTTACTCCGGTTGCCAACCTGGAACCGGTATTGCTGGCCGGGACGACCGTAAAGCGTGCATCCCTCCACAATGCGGATATCATCGAAGGACTCGATCTGCATTTGGGTGATAAGGTGTTTGTGGAAAAAGGCGGCGAAATCATCCCGAAGATTGTCGGTGTCGATGTCGAGGCCCGTGGTTTGCTGGTAGGTGACAAGGTCCGTTTCATCCGTTCCTGTCCCGAATGCGGCACACCGTTGATGCGCCCCGAAGGAGAAGCGGCCCACTACTGTCCGAACGAAGCCGGCTGTCCTCCCCAGATCAAGGGAAAGATCGAGCATTTCGTTACCCGGAGGGCCATGAACATCAATATGGGACCGGAGACTGTCGAAGATTTGTACGAAGCTGGCTATATCAAGGACACGGCCGATCTCTATACATTGGAAATATCCGATCTGCTACGCTTGGAACGTTGGGCTGACAAGAGTGCCCGTAACCTGATGGCGAGCCTCGAAGAATCCAAACAGGTTCCCTTCGAGCGGGTCCTTTATGGATTGGGGATTCGTTTTGTGGGCGAGACGGTGGCTAAACGCCTGGTTGCCGCTTTCCATTCGATGGATCAGTTGGAACAGGCTTCTTTTGAGGACTTGATAGCTGTGGATGAGATCGGGGAACGGATTGCCCGGAGCATCATCGCTTATTTTGCCGACGAACGTAACAGGAATTTGGTGAACCGTTTGAAGGAATACGGGCTGCGGATGTCCGTGGCCGAAGAAGTGCTGGCAAACCGTTCCGAGAAACTGAAAGGCCTGAGCATTGTCATCAGCGGGACATTCGCCAGACATTCCCGCGACGAGTACAAAGCCATGATCGAGCAGCATGGCGGGAAGAACAGTGGCTCAGTGTCCGGCAAGACCGATTATATCCTGGCGGGAGATAATATGGGACCGGCCAAGCTCGAAAAGGCGGCCAAGTTAGGTGTGAAGATTATAAACGAAGACGAATTCTTAAATATGATAGCGGAATGAGACTGACGAATTATTTTATTAAAAAGAAAGTGCAGTCTTTAGCTTCCAGGGCTGCCAGTCGCAAGCATGAGTTTTGTACGCTGGAAGATGCAGGCCATATCCTGGTCCTTTATCAGGCAAATGATGGCGAGCTTGTGGAACCTTGCTTGGACGTCCTGCGTAAGAAGAACAAGAAGGTACAGGCTTGTGTCTATGTAACCGGCGATCTGGCACCTGAAACGGATGCCTCGTACATCCCGGTCCATGCCAAGAAGGATGTGAGCACTTGGCTGGTTCCTTTCGATGCTGTTCTGGAACGGTTTAGGACGATCAAGGCGGATATCCTGATCGATCTTACGCGTCCCGACTGCTACCCGATGCAATACCTTATGCTACAGCATCCTTGTGGGTTCAAGGTGGGAGTGAAACATGCCGATATCGATTTGTATGATCTCTCCATATCAGTAACAGAGCGCGAAGATATCAAGCATTTGTTCGAACATATATTATTTTATTTGCAGGAGATACGCTCAAAATGATATAAATTCCTTATTTTTGCAGTACCGTTGACAATTGACAATTATTATCATGGCAGACATAAATTTAAAAGGAATGGGTGTGGCGTTGATCACTCCCTTTAAAGAAGATGAAAGTGTAGACTATGAGGCGTTGGCTCGGCTTGTAGACTATCAGTTGCAGAATGGAACCGATTATCTGGTTGTGTTAGGTACCACTGCAGAAACTCCTACACTCACGGAAGAAGAAAAGAAGAATATAATCAATTTGGTCGTGACGAAGGTAAACGGACGCATTCCCATCGTGTTGGGTGTGGGCGGAAACTGTACGCGTTCGGTTGTCGAGAAGTTGAAAAACGATAACTTTGACGGTATAGATGCGATCCTGTCTGTCGTACCTTATTATAATAAACCATCTCAGGAAGGGATCTACCAGCATTATAAAGCGATAGCGGAGGCGACCGCGTTACCGATTGTCCTGTATAACGTTCCGGGACGTACCGGAGTGAACATGACGGCCGAGACTACGTTGCGTATCGCCCGTGAGTTCAAGAACGTGATCGCAGTCAAGGAGGCTTCCGGCAATATCACCCAGATGGATGATATCATCAAGAACAAACCGGCGAACTTCAATGTGATTTCAGGAGACGATGGCATTACGTTCCCGCTGATTACGTTGGGAGCTGTCGGCGTGATTTCTGTAATCGGCAATGCTTTCCCGCGTGAGTTCAGCCGTATGGTGCGTCTGGCATTGGCAGGCGACTACGATAGCGCCCGCACGATCCACCATAGCTTTACGGAGCTGTTCAGTTTGCTGTTTGTCGACGGTAATCCGGCAGGAGCGAAGAGTATGCTGAATGCAATGGGCTTTATCGAAAATAAATTGCGCTTGCCTTTGGTTCCGACCCGTATCACCACATTCGAAAAGATTCGTGACGTATTACGCCAGTTGAGCATCAAATGTTAAGATATTTCAGGCTGTAGGGGCAGGGTTCTACTCTGCCCGATACCGTCCCAATAATCCTCCTCCCGTTCAACCCATATAATCTCGCATTTAGTTTATGCCTCTGTACTCGTTAGGCGTATGTCCCACATTTTTCTTAAATACCCGGGTGAAATGTTGGGGATATTTGAATCCCAGTTCGTAAGCGATTTCGCTGACGGTTTTTGTTTGTGCCTAATATCTTTTTCTTTGGCGATGTCGATCAGCCGGAGCTGGATGTGTTCTTGTGCGGATTTACCCGTTTCCTTCTTTATCAGGTCGCCTAAATAGTTGGCGGAAAGATGCAGCTGGTCGGCACAGTAGCGTACGGATGGCAAACCGATCGTTTGCGGTTTGTCGGTCTGGAAATAACCGTTCACGACATTCTCGAACTTGGAAAGGATGTCTTTGTTTACATTTTCACGGGTGATGAACTGGCGGTCATAAAAACGGATGCTGTAATTGAGCAAAAGCTCGATGTTGGAGACAATCAGCATTTTGCTGTGCTTGTCTATTCCCCGGTTAAGCTCTTCGCTGATGTTGTTCAGACAATCGATGATGACACCCCGTTCCTGTTCGGAGAGATGAAGGGCCTCGTTCACCTCGTAGGAGAAGAAAGAATAGTCCTTCATATTGTGTCCGAGGGATGTGCCGCGGATCAGGTCGGGGTGGAATAGCAGGGCGCGGCCTTTCGGTTGGAAATACTCGCCGTTGTCATCGATACCGATCACCTGTCCGGGAGCCAGAAAAACCAGCGTGCCTTCCTGATAATCGTAATAGTTGCGTCCGTATCGCAAATCTCCGCATTTGACTTCCTTCAGGAAGACTGCATAGAAACCGTAACTCATGCGTACGTGCTTCATCATCCGGGACGATTTCGACAGATCGATAACACTTACCAGCGGATGCAAGGTTTCCTGGCCTACCATTTCATTGTACTGACAGATATTGTCCAGTTTAATAACTTCTCCCATAACCTTCTTTAGTTTGTTTCCTCACAAAAAATAATATATTTTTTCCTTCTTATCCCATCTGCATCAACTCTTCGGTAAATATTGGTAAGCATAAACCCGTAATTTATATACAGACTATCGAAATGATCTGGTATAAACTTTGCATACAGGAAATATAAAATAGATTAGCATATAATGAAAAAAGATTGTTTTAGGATTATCAGCTTTAGTGGCGACTTATTTTTGGAGTCTGTGTTTTCACAATGTGAATGTAAAATGCACAAGTATCAGCTCAACCGATTGTAAAAATTGGTTGAATCTGATGCTTTTCGAAGAGTCGAATTGCAGCATTTGCCTTATGATGTATTGAAAACGATGGGGACATCCGAAGCCTATGAAGGCTGTACCTTCGAAGGTGCATACGTGAAAGGGACGGAGTGCGCTCCTCTGTATAAAATATTGGTACAGAAAGAAGACCGAACACAAATGTATGTTTTTATGAACCGGGAAGGCAAGATTATGGAATAAGTCATTACCTTTGCACCCGGTTTAGAAAAATGATGAATTATGATACTTCCGGAAGATCCGATGATGCTTTTCAGCGTCATCAATATGAAATTACGTGATAATTATTCCTCTCTTGACGAATTGTGCGACGATATGCATATCCAAAAAGAGACACTTGTCCAGAAACTGAAGAACGTAGGATTCGAGTATAGCCAAGAGAATAACAAGTTTTGGTAATCGATGGAAAGCGGTGTGTCGAAATCCCCTTGTCCCCGCACTTGATGCGGGGCCGCAAAAGGACAGACCTTATCAATCACAACCCGGACAATCCGTTCTTCCGGGTTCCCGCTCCCCATAACACGGTCGGGCGGGACACGATGGACCTGGGGTTAGGGGCTTTCCTGCATGACAGTACCGAATTCGGCAAGTTCCGGGTACCCACGTTACGCAATATCGCCCTGACAGCTCCTTACGGGCATAACGGCTATTTCAAGACACTTGAGGAGATTGTCCATTTCTATAATGTGCGTGATGTGGAAGAGTACCCGGCTCCCGAATATGCGGAGACCGTCAACCGCGACGAACTGGGGAATCTCGGACTCACCCCGGAAGAAGAAGCGGCCATTGTCGCTTTCATGCATACCTTGACCGATGGGTATCGAATAGATTGATCCATATTATTTTTTGTATACATTTGCTGTCATTTAATAAAAAATGAAAGAGATATGAAAACAAGATTGATGATGTTCGTGGCGGTTTTTGTCTTGGTCGCCATTTCGGTGAAAGGAGCGGTTGTCGATACGTTGGATGTTTATAGCGAGGCAATGAAGAAGAATGTCCAAGTCGTTGTCGTTTCTCCGGATAATAATCGTGCGCCGAAACCGGTTGTCTACCTGTTGCACGGGTATGGAGGAAATGCGAAAACCTGGATTTCCATGAAGCCGGAGTTGAAAGATATTGCAGACCGCGACGGTCTGATCTTTGTTTGTCCCGACGGCAAGAACAGCTGGTATTGGGATAGTCCGAAAGATCCGTCTTACCGTTATGAGACATTCGTATCCTCTGAATTAATCAAGTATATCGATTCCGAATATCCGACAGTGAAAGACCGTTCCGGTCGTGCCATCACAGGGTTGAGCATGGGCGGACACGGAGCCATGTGGCTGTCTTTCCGTCATAAGGATGTGTTTGGCGCAGCCGGTAGTACGAGTGGCGGAGTCGATATCCGGCCCTTCCCTAACAACTGGGAGATGAGTAAGCAGCTCGGAAGCGAGAGCGACAACCAGGAGGTCTGGAACCGTCATACGGCAATCACGCAGATCGACCGCATTAAGAATGGTGAGCTGGCTATCATCTTCGATTGCGGTTACAGTGATTTCTTTTTCGAAGTGAATAACGACTTCCATAAGAAGCTGTTGAAATATAAGATCGACCATGATTTCCTGGTCCGTCCCGGATCGCATAACGGGGAGTATTGGAAAAACTCGATCGACTACCAGATCATGTTCTTTAAGAAGTTCTTCGATAAAAACAAAGGAAAGGATTAACCGGATAAGGACTGGTTGTGAAATCCCTATATTTTGAAGTCAAAGAGGGTGTGCCGAATATTGGTTTCATGGGACGCAGACAACGCAGACGAGCGCAGATATTATTAATTATCAGCAAAATAAATCTGCGTCCGTCTGTGTGTTCTGCGTCATCTGCGTCCAGTGATATCAAATTGACACACCCTTCTCTTTTTTAGCTTAACCCTTCGATCACGCCGTTCACGATGTCGATGCGTTTTGCCTGCGGGTCTTTCGGTAGTCCCGGCATACGCATGATCTCGCCCATGATAACGACGATCATCTCCGCACCGTTATTGATGATGATGTCACGCACTTTCAACTCAAAATTCTTGGCCACCCCGTATGCTTTCGGGTCGGAAGAGAACGAATACTGTGTCTTGGCGATGCAGATCGGGTAGTGGGAGATGCCGAGGCTTTCGATCTGTTTGATTTTCTTGTCCGCCAAGGTCGTGTAGACAACGGAAGCGGCTCCGTAGATCTGTTCGGATACCTTTTGATCTTGCTGCGGATCGGTTCGCTGTCCTCGTAGATGTATTTGAGCGGGGCGGAAGGTTTCTTTTCGATCGTGTCGACCACCAATTTCGCCAGCTCGGCACCCCCTTCGCCACCGGCAGCAAATACGTTGTTCATACAGAAACCTACACCGATCTCGCGACAATGTTCTGCAACCAGCGCGATTTCCTCGTCCGTATCGGATGCATATCTGTTGAAGGTCACGATCACTTCCTGGCCGAAACGTTTCATATTCTTGACATGCTTGTCCAGGTTCTCGAAACCGTTTTTCAGCCCTTCTATATTCTGTTCTTTGATCTTGTCTTCCGGTACGCCTCCATGCAGCTTCAAACTCTGGGCCGTTGCCACGATAACCGTCAGTTTCGGTGTCAATCCGGCTTTGCGGCATTTGATGTCGAAAAACTTTTCAGCTCCTAAGTCGGCACCGAAGCCGGCCTCCGTAATGACATAATCACCATACGTCAGCGCCATTTTGGTCGCCAGGACGGAGTTGCAGCCGTGTGCGATGTTGGCGAACGGACCTCCGTGTACGAATGCGGCCGTGTTCTCGGTTGTCTGTACCAAGTTAGGCAGGAGGGCGTCTTTCAGCAATACCGTGATCGCTCCGGCCACTCCAAGGTCGTTTACGGTGAAAGGCTTGTCATCGTTCGTATATCCTAACAAGATATTGCCGACGCGACGTTTCAGGTCCTCGATGTCCGTTGCCAGACAGAGAATCGCCATGATTTCCGAAGCGGGCGTGATGTCGAAACCAGTCTCTGTCGGTACGCCGTTGGCCGATCCTCCCAGGCCGGAAACGATGTTACGCAAACTGCGATCGTTCACATCCAGCACACGTTTCCATTTGATTTCTTTCAGCCCCTCGCAGGTATTACGCGTCTGGTAGATGTAGTTGTCCAGCAATGCCGTGATCATGTTGTGGGCGGAAGTAACCGCATGAAAATCCCCTGTAAATGCAGGTTGATGTTTTCCATCGGCAACACCTGCGAGTATCCGCCTCCGGCAGCTCCACCTTTCATGCCGAAGCACGGGCCCAGTGATGGTTCGCGTAAAGCGACGACCGCCTTTTTACCGATCTTGTTCAATCCCAAAGCCAGCCCGATCGAAACGGTCGTCTTGCCGATACCCGCTTTCGTAGGAGTGATGGCTGTAACCAGGATAAGGTTGTGTTGTTTGATCTTCTCTTCATCGATCAGATGGAGAGGTATTTTGGCGATGTATCTGCCGTAATTACTTGAACTTCTTCGCGCGGGATGCCTAATCCGGTCGCGATTTCTTTATCTTGCGCAGAGAGACCTCTCTTGCAATTTCTATGTCCGATTTCATGTCTTATGTAAGTTTAAGTGGAAAACAAAAGTAAATATATTTTTTATATAATAATCAAAATGAAAGCTCGGGTGGTTTACAGGTGGTAATTCTCTCCCGATAAAAGTGTTAAATTGATAAATGTTGGCCTTTTTGACTTTGAATATGCAATATGTAATATGTATTTGTTGTTTTGTTGATATTTTGTAAACCAGAGTTGGCAAAATATATACATTTAGCTATCTATTCTCTTAAAGAATTATAAAATAGACCTTCTTGTATGGAAGTAGTAGGGGTAGGTTTGATAATTTGTTTACTTTTGCATCGTGATGATGATAAAATGAAATCAAAAAACAGTTTTAATGTGATAAAAAAGAAAGTATTAGAATCTTTAAACCAATTTAGAGGAGATATGAATTATGTCAACAGTAAGATTTTAGTTTAGCAGTAATTGCATCCAAAGTATTTGAAACAGAAACTTGGTTAAAAATGGTATCAGAGTGTTTCGGGGCCCGTTCGATATCCAAGCAGGTTTGCTCGGACAGCCAGGAAACAAAATGGGAACTTGCGCTCAAGCAGCAGCAGAAGGAGGCCCATTCGCTATGCCATCATGCAATTCATAAACTGATCCCGATGGCAGGTGCATACCAGCAGTCCATGTTGGAGGCTGTATCCCAGGCCAGTTCGATATACGCTCCGGACGAGGCGGAGGCTATTTGCCATGCCGGGAATAAGGTGCTGGATGAGATCTCGAATCATATTTCCGCTATCTTGTATAACGCCCGTAAGACGCGTGAAGCCAACCGCAAGGCCAACAAAATGGAAGATTCGCATATGAAAGCAGTCATATATCATAATTCGGTCCTGCCTTATATCGAGACGCTTCGTTTCCATATAGACAGCCTGAATGCGATAATAGCATAGTTTAGATAGATATACTATTGGATGATCATCAGGGAAAAGTATGGGAATATTTTTCCCTGAATTTGTTTCCGGTCGGAAGTATAGAACTCTTTCCCGGTTCCGACATTCTCAAAATAGTGGAAGTTCGCTTCCGGATGCAACCGGATGCAGGTATGGACGGCCTCCACGCATTGGGACAGCTTCATGATGACGATCACATAGCCGGCCTTGATTTTTTCCGACAATTCTTCCGCTGTCAGCGTTCCGGGTATGACGATGATCTGTTCTTCCTGTTTGACGATATGCAAGCCGGCTAAGGCACCTGCCGCAATGAAAGCTGGGATTCCGGCGGTTCGTTCTACTTCGATGCGGTTCTCCCTGAATTTGTCGTATATATATTGTATGGAAGAGTAGAACCCGGCATCGCCTTCCGCCACAATGACCACCTTTTTCCCTTCGTCCCAAGCGGATGCTGCCTCTTCATACAAGGCATCGTAGACTTTCCAGGCTTCGGTGCGGTCTTTACTCATCGGAAGCGTGAAGAGCCGGATCGCGGATTCGCCGATTCCCAATTCTTCAATAATACGGGCCGCACGGGAGAGGAGTTGCCCGTTTTTGTTCATGGTGGCGGGACAATAGATGATCTCGGCCTGTCGGAGCTTTTTCAAGCCTTTCAGGGTGATCAGTTCGGGGTCTCCCGGACCGAGCGATACGAAGCAGATGGGGTACGACATGTGCGTTAGAATTATTTGGTGCGCAAAAGTGAGGAAAATTGCGGAACTTTCCAAATCTGCATTCCACAATTGTGGGGATAATTTCCACACTGCCTTTCCACAGCCCGCTTTTTGATTCATTTGGCATGCAATTTGTACTTGATGGAACGATTAGAAAAAGGTAAATAGATTGTTTAAGATTTTAGGTTATGAAGAAGTTTGTATTGATGGTGGCTATGGTGGTTTCGTGTGTCTGTATGGCTCAAAACAGTCATGCGCAGACTGGACGGGATGGGAATACGGATATCGATATGTTGAGTATGAAAAATTTCTATGCGGTCGATATCGTCGATGTGGATCTTGCCGCACAGGAAGCGATTTACAACGCTTATGAAAATTGCTTGATCAAAGAGGTGTACAAGTCGAATGGTGGCGGCAGCCCTATCCAGTATAAGGTCTCTCTCGAGACGACTGATCAGCGGAATCTGGTTGTCGCTTTCGACGAAAGCGGCCATGTGCTGAAAGTCATGCCGGAAGACGAATATCTGGCGGCTCGTAAGAAAAACTGATTTGTCTGCCACTTTTCTCTTGAAAGAAAAGTAATATTATTATATTTGCCCTTTGAAACAGGTTTCCCTGTCCTCCTTACAGGACAGGGATGAAAAGGGAACCGGGTGGGAATCCCGGACAGACCACGCTGCTGTGAAACTTCGGTAACATACCGGCAATACTCAATGCCACTGATCGGGGGATCGGGAAGGTGTCCGGGGATGGAAGTAAGTCAGAAGACCTGCCGTTTCGGTTTAGAAGAGTCTCGTCCTCGTGGGGTGGACAACGCTCGCCTGGTTATAATAAAATAATATTGAATATGAAAAAATGCCTGGCAGGGTGCTGCCTGCTTATGTCGTTGTGTGTCGCATCCTCGTGTACGACCAAAAACAATCAACGGACCGACAAAGGTGGAAACGACGGAAAAAAGCGCGTTTTCCGGTGTCCATATTGTACCGGAGTATGCCCGTGGTTTCGAATTATCCTATCGGGACGGGTATGTCTTGCTGGATATCCAGGACCCGCAGAATGAGGAAAGTACGACTTTCCATATGCCGCTTGTCAGGAGAGGAACGAAACCGGCCGGCATCCCGAATCGTATACTATGATCGAGACACCCATCAGAAGTGTTATCTGTATGACATCTTTGCAGTTGTCCAATTTATCAAGATGGGCGAACTGGACAAGGTCGTAGGGGTGACCAGTACCCGGCATCTGTTCAATAGAGAGATGAACGAACGTCTCAAGAGCGGGAAGACCGCCCAAAATCGGCATAGAAGGGAAATTTCGACAACGAGGTGATCATGAGTATGAACCCCGACCTGATCCTTGTTTCGCCTTTTAAACGGGGCGGATATGAGACCTTGAAGGATGTCGGTATCCCATTGATCCCGCATTTAGGCTATAAAGAGATGACGCCGTTGGGACAGGCAGAATGGGTGAAGTTTGTCGGTCTGTTGGTGGGACAGGAGCAAAAGGCAAACGAGACATTCGACGCCATCGCGGCCCGTTACAATGAATTGAAGGAGCTGACGGCGGAAGGAAAAGTGAAGAAACGTCCGGTCGTGTTGAGCGGCGAGATGCGGGGCGGTAACTGGTATGCCGTAGGAGGGGAGAGCTTTCTCGCCCAGCTTTTCAAGGACGCCGGCGCCGACTATTTCCTCAAAGACGACAAACGTTCGGGGGGTGTGACGCTCGATTTCGAAACTGTCTACAACCAGGGTGACGAAGCCGATTACTGGCGCATTGTGAACAGCTATCCGGGTACGTTCAGCTATGAGGCATTGAAGGAGCAGGACCCGCGTTATGCCGATTTCCGTGCCTTCAAAGAGAAAGGGATCATCTATTGCAACATGAAAGATACGCCTTTTTACGAAAGTATGCCGACCGAGCCGGAAGTCGTACTGGCCGACCTGCTGCATATATTCCATCCGGACTTGCTGCCCGATCATACGCCTGTTTATTATGCCCGACTCAAATAAGCTGCACGAATGAGACATTCCACTACTTTTCTTATGTTGCTCATCGTAGCGTCTATCCTGGTCCTGATGTTCCTGAATTTGGTGTTAGGATCGGTGTCTATCCCGTTGAAGTCTGTCTGGAACATTATTTGCGGACTGGGAGACGAGCCGGTGACTTGGCAGAATATCGTCTGGAAATCACGTCTTCCGCAGGCATTGACTGCTTTGGTGGCGGGAGCGGGCCTGGCGATAAGCGGCTTGCAGATGCAGACTGTTTTCCGGAATCCGCTGGCGGGGCCTTCCGTGTTGGGGATCAGTTCCGGTGCGAGTATGGGCGTGGCCTTCGTGGTGTTGTTGAGCGGTAGCCTCGGAGGAGTTGCGCTTAGCAAATTAGGGTTTATGGGAGAAATTGCGCTTTCGATTGCGGCTGTGATCGGTTCGCTGTCGGTGATGGCGTTGATCGTATATGTGTCGCAGAAGGTGAAAGGGAACGTGACGCTACTGATCATCGGCGTGATGATCGGCTACGTGGCGAATGCGGTGATCGGCGTGCTAAAGTTCTTCAGCGTGGAGGAGGATATTCGCGCCTATGTGATCTGGGGGTTAGGCAGCTTCTCACGTGTTTCCGGCAACCAGATGATGCTGTTTGTTGCGATCATGGCGATTCTGATCCCTTTGTCGTTCCTGTTGATCAAGACGTTGAACCTGATGCTGCTTGGCGACGGCTATGCCCGTAACTTGGGATTGAACATCAAGCGGGCACGTCTTTTGGTGATCACCTCGGCAGGAGTGCTGACGGCGATCGTGACGGCCTATTGCGGACCGGTCATCTTTCTTGGCCTGGCCGTTCCGCACCTGTGCCGGGCCATTTTTCAAACCTCCGACCACCGGGTCCTGATGCCTGCCGTCTTGTTTGCCGGTGCCGCATTGGCGCTCGCCTGTAACCTGATTGCCCGGATGCCCGGCTTCGAAGGGGCTTTGCCGGTCAACTCGGTGACTGCCTTGGTCGGTGCTCCTGTAGTGGCCTCCGTACTATTCCGCAAACGTAAGAACGAACTGAACGAATGATGAAACAAGATACGATCCATATACATGATCTCTCTATCGGTTACCGGACAAAGAACGATACCAAGTTGGTGGCAAGCCATATACAGGCCCGGATTTATAGCGGAGAATTAACCTGCCTGTTAGGGGCGAACGGAGTCGGGAAGTCGACGCTCTTACGCACGTTGTCGGCTTTCCAGCCGAAGTTGGAAGGTGAGATCGCCGTCTTGGGACGTGATGTGGATAGCTATTCGGACAAGGAACTGAGCACGACGATCGGTGTGGTCTTGACGGAGAAATGTGATATCCGGAATATGTCTGTGCGGGAATTGGTCGAGATGGGACGCAGTCCCTACACCGGTTTTTCGGGGGCGGTTGGGCAAGGAGGACAAGCAAGTCGTAGAAAAATCGATCGCTCTGGTACGGATCGAGAACCTGGCCTCCCGCATGGTGCATACCCTCTCGGACGGAGAACGGCAGAAGGTCATGATCGCCAAGGCGCTGGCTCAGGAAACACCTGTTATCTTTCTGGACGAGCCGACCGCTTTCCTCGATTTTCCGAGTAAGGTGGAGATCATGCAATTGCTCCACCATCTGACACGAAGCACAAATAAGACGATTTTCCTCTCCACACACGACCTCGAACTGGCGCTCCAGATCGCCGACAAGATTTGGCTGATGGACCGGACGAACGGGATTACGACCGGTACGCCCGAAGACCTTGCCCTGAGTGGCCATTTGAGCGGTTTCTTCGCCCGCAAGGGGATCGTGTTCGACACGGAGACCGGCTTGTTCCGTATCGATAACCAGTATTCGAGAGAGATACGTCTGACCGGTCACGGACAGAAGTATGCGATGGTCCGTAAGGCGCTCCAGCGGAACGGCATACGTGCCGGTAGGCATGTGGAGTCGCCTGTATGGATCGAGACGGGCGAGCTGTCTGCCGGTTCTGCATTCCTGATCCACCAGTCTGATGGATGTACGCTGTCTGCTGATACGATAGAATCCCTTTTGCAACAGCTTTCCGTATGACAAAAAAGCCTAAAAGGAAAAACTTTTCCCGCCTCATTTGTTATTTCTATCAAAGAACAGTAGAGTCTTCGGAGAAGCAATTGATATCTTATACCTTCCGGAACTCGGATAAAAATTTAAAACGATATGAGAAAAGTATTTTCCTTTTATGCTTGCCTGTTGTTCGCAGGTGTGTTTACCGCTTGCGGTAACGATGATTCGGACGGGATTGATCCGTCGATCCCTTTCTACCAGAATTTGGGTGTCGAATATAATGTTACGCAGAATCATACCCATATAGGCGCAAATTTCAATAAGTATAACAGTGAAGGAGCCAATCTGCGCCTGCCGGCCAAAGGTATTCTCTTTAACGGGAAAGCACCTGACTTTTTGGGGATGGGAACCTATATGTATATGCTGTCCGAGTCCGGGCTGGACCCGGTCACGTTCACCTTTACCCGTTGGAAGGACCAGGTTTATACAAACAAGGCCTCTATCGACGATGTCGATCCGATCGCGCTTCCCGAATCTCTGACGTCTATTAAAGGTAATGGCACGACCGTTATCACTTGGGTAGGAAAGCCGGTCGGAAAGGATGAATATGTCCAGGCACATCTGACCTACAATGGTGGTGTTTATGATATCAACAATACGCAGGAAGGTGCGACCTTTATCACGCTGAACTTTACGAATCCGACCTCTGCCGCCAAAGGAACTTTGTTCCTGAGCCGCGTCAGGAAACTCCCTTTGCAGGAGAGCAACGGCAATGCAGGAGGAAAGATCGATGTCTCTTATGTGCAGAACAAGGATGTTACATTTGAATAATCACGATTGAAAGGCTATTTCCCCGCTTTCCGAAATCAGTAGGACAGACAGTTTCCCATCGGGGAACAGGGGTGCACAGTGCTCCTGGCATTTCTGCAACAGAAGGGGGAAGAAGCTTTGCTGTTCGGTCTCACTGAACAGTTCCCATAGTTCCCTGGCCAGTGTCAGGGAATCTATTGTTTGTACGGATTCCGGTTTGCAGCCTGCCTTTCCGGCCAGTTCTTTCAGGAAGGTTTTGTTCATGACGACTTTCTTGCTGTGCGTGTTCAGTGCTCCTTCTGCCAGTTTGACGGCTTTGCCGATCATGATTCCCATGATGACTTCGGCGAATTGCAGTTCGGTAGCTATTTTCAGTGTTTCTCCGATAAAGTTCCCGTAGTGCACGAACATCTGTGGAGGAAGTTCTTCCGACAACTGTTCCGACAGGTAGCCTTTCAGGAAACGCTCGCTTTTCGCCCCTGAGTTGATGACGAGGCGGGAGCATCCTATTGCTTTCGCAACTTCGGCTTCTTTCCTGATCGAGGCAATAAAGGCATCGTTCGAGAAAGGGCGTACGATTCCGGATGTCCCGATGATCGAGATTCCGCCGACAATTCCCAACTTCGGGTTGAATGTCCGGGCAGCCAACTCTTTCCCTCCCGGAACGGAGATCGTAACGACCACCTCCTTTATCTTGCCCGACAGGCCGTTTTCTTCCAGTATTGTTGTCAGTTCTTCGATAATCAGGCGGCGGGGAGTGGCGTTGATGGCTGGTCCGCCTATTTCGAGGCCGAGACCGGGAAGCGTTACCGTACCGACCCCTTCACCGCCGCGAAACAGTCGGATAGATCTTTAACGTACCGCCTTCTACTTCGGTCACGAGGTAATCAAATAAGTTCTCATCGATCGTTACGGATAGATAAGGCGCTTTATCCGACTGTTCATACTCAAAATTAGCGGAGCCGAC
>ENA-OQCB01000494-OQCB01000494.1-human-gut-metagenome-genome-assembly--contig:-NODE-494-length-18253-cov-3.272702_pt1 | contig 18253 bp, 21 predicted proteins | sample MGYA00242493_ERZ504568 | MGnify/ENA primary metagenome ERZ504568 (study PRJEB26092, sample SAMD00036229) | human gut metagenome | host: Homo sapiens | study: EMG produced TPA metagenomics assembly of...
GGCGGAATCTAAGGTAAAAGTAATATTTGTACCTTGTTATCTGGATGGAAAGGATGGCATCTTGAATTTGGAATATTATGATTTGGTGTTGGGGAATGACTTGAGTGTTTATCCTTCCTATTATGAATATAAATTTGGGTTTACAGAAATGAGCGCAGGCTCTTTCTTTGATGCTTGTTACAGTGGTGTTGAGGAAGTGGTCAAAGCCAATGGGGATGAGATCGTCCACGTGGAAGGTAAAGCTGACAGCGCATACCAGCTGGGTGTAATTGAGGATTTTATTTCACAGGGATGCGACCTGGTATTCTATAATCCATCAGATGCAGCGGCGTCAGCGGCAGCGGTCAAGGCGCTTAATGACGCGGGTATCCCCATTGTAAACTTTGACTCAGCTGTCAGTGACCTTTCTAAGGTGAACTGTTTTGTAGTGAGCGACAGCTATTCCTGCGGACAGATTGCAGGCGAGGAATTGATTAAGAATCATCCTGAAGGCGGAAAAGTAGCTGTATTGGATTTCCCGGCATCAGCTGCCGCTGCTGACAGGGCCAAGGGATTTGTGGACACAGTCACGGCTGACGGTTTATTTGAAGTGGTGGCGCAGATGGATGCAGGGGCAAAACCTGAGAAGGGACTGACTGTAATGCAGGATTTACTGCAGGCCCACAGTGACCTGACCGCCGTGTTCTGCATTAATGATGAGTGCGCACAGGGTGCCTATTCCGCTATCACAACAGCAGGCGACAAGATTGAAATATACAGTGTCAATGCAGGACCCGAAGCAAAGGCAGCCATGACAAAGGACGGAGTGGACGGAATCTGGAAGTGTACTGCTGCCCAGAGCCAATCGGTATAGGACAAAAGAGCGCAGAGGTTGCGTATAAGATTTTAAATGGCGAATCCTATGAGTCCGAAATCAAGATTCCATCCTTTGCGGTAACACCTGAGAATATCGACCAGTATAACAAGTCAGACTGGCAGTAGGTGAGGTGGAGGCCTTTGATGCTGGACTGGCGGGAACGTGACAGTACAGTGTGGGCCCGGAGTGTTCTTAGGAGCGCTTCGGGCCAGCCTCCCTTTATTATATAGCATGAAGAGAGCGGGGTGCCAATGGTGAGTGCGGTTTTGGAAATGAAACACATAGCAAAAAGTTTTTCCGGCAACAAGGTGCTGCTGGATGTGGATCTGACGGTTGAGGAAGGCGAGGTCCATGCTCTTCTGGGAGAGAACGGTGCCGGAAAATCGACCCTTATGAAGATTCTTGGCGGAATTTATACCAAAGACGCCGGAAGTATTCTCATAAACGGCAGGGAAGTTCAGATACATAATGTAGCAGATGCCCGTGATAATGGTATCAGTATTATCCACCAGGAACTGATGCTGGCCAGACACATGACCATAGCGGAAAATGTATTTATGGGCAGGGAACAGAAAAAGGCTGGGGGGTTTGTGGACCTGGCCAGGCAGGAAGCCGAGACACAGAGATTCCTGGACCATTATGGAATAAAGCTAAAGGCTGATACAAGGCTGGACCGCTTGACCATTGCCCAGCAGCAGATGGTGGAAATCATACGGGCAGTGTCTTTCGGTTCAAGAATAATTGTAATGGATGAGCCCACTTCCTCGCTGTCAGATGCGGAGGTGGATATCCTCTACGAGATGATCCGCATATTAAAGGAACAGAAGGTATCCATTATTTATATATCCCACAGGCTCAATGAACTATATGATATTGCGGACAGAACCACGGTGCTTCGGGATGGGGAACATGTGGGTACAGTCAGGATGAAGGAGACGGAGAGGGCCGAGCTCATTGCTATGATGGTAGGCCGCGACCTGGCCAGTTATTATACGAAGAATGACAATGCAAAGGATGAAGTGGTCCTGGAGGTAAAGGAGCTGTCTGACGGCAAAATGGTCAAGAAAGTAAGCTTTGACCTGAGAAAGGGCGAAATCCTGGGAGTATCCGGCCTGGTAGGGGCAGGCAGGAGTGAAACGGTGGAATGCCTTTTTGGAATCAGAAGAAAGGTCCGAGGAACTGTCAGGTTCAAAGGCAGGGAAGTGGATTTTAGGAATCCAAGGGAGGCCATGGCCAATGGATTCGGTATGGTCCCGGAGAGCAGAAAGGAACAGGGATTATTTTTACAGTCCGGTGTGCGGTTTAATACAACGATTAACGTAGTTCCCAGATTTCTAAAGCATTTCATTTGGAACAGGCAGGCAGAGGAAGGCATCGTTGAAGGCAAGATAAACGATATGCATATTCGTGTCACGGGGCCGGAACAGGTAGTGGGAAAGCTCAGCGGCGGGAACCAGCAAAAGGTATTAATCGGAAGATGGCTGTGTTCCACCCAGTCGGTGCTTATATTGGATGAGCCTACCAGAGGCGTGGATGTAAAGACAAAATCCGAGATATATGCGCTTATCGACCAGCTGGCAGCCAGCGGAATGTCAATCATTATGGTTTCCTCGGAGCTTCCGGAGATTATTAATATGAGTGACAGGGTACTGGTTATGTGCAATGGATACAGTACAGGCATTTTAAACAGAGATGAACTGACCCAGGAGCGGATTATGACTCTGGCCACTACTGAGATAGGCGCTTAAGTTTCAAAACAGGAGGATAAAATGGAAGCAAAAAAGAGTGACGGCATTTTGCCTGGTTTTGGCAGGAATGTGGTTTCAACAGTTAAATATAATGGCGGAATTATCATTGGCCTTTTAATCATTTGTCTATTGCTGAGTGTCATGACTGACTCATTTTGTACAGTGAGAAACCTTTCCAACATCATGCGGCAAATATCCATTAATGTGATTCTGGCATGCGGAATGACTATGGTAATCATATTGGGAGGAATCGATCTTTCTGTTGGTTCGGTTATAGCGGTATCCGGATGTCTTTGCTGCGGGCTGATTACCAATGTGGGAGTTCCATCTATCATAGCTATTCCTATTTCCATCTGCGCAGGAACCCTGGTAGGGGTGTTTAATGGGTTTGTAATATCCAGAACCACTATACCTCCTTTTATCGTGACCTTGGCTATGATGAATATAGGGCGGGGATTTGCCCGCATATATACCAAGGCAACTACAATATTAGTAGATGACCCATTGTTTACTTTTATTGGAAGTGGTAAAATTTTGGGAGGGGTGCCAATCCAATTTGTATACATGCTGGTAGTCATTGTTATTTCGGGCCTCATACTTAACAGGACAAAATTTGGAAGGAATATTTATGCGGTAGGAGATAACAAGCAGGCCGCGTCTTATTCAGGCATTAATTCCAGAAGAGTGACCATGACAGTATTTGTGATTATGGGAATCTTTGCATCCTGCGCAGGTATTCTGAGTTCTGCCCGTACCTTCTCGGCACAGTTTAATGTAGGAGAAGGTTCGGAGATGGATGCCATATCAGCCGTTGTACTGGGAGGTACCAGTATGAGCGGAGGTGTTGGGCGCCTCAGCGGGACCATTATTGGCTGTATTGTAATCGGAGTATTGAACAATGGCATGAATATCCTTGGAATTGATTCCTCCTGGCAGTATGTGGTAAAGGGTGTAGTGGTCCTCATAGCTGTATTTATTGACTATATCAAGAAGATGAAAGATTAATCTTTCGCCGGAAAGGATGAAATATGTCAGTTATTCTGGGAATTGATTTGGGGACGTCAAGCGTGAAAGCCATGCTTTTAGACAGCGTCAAAGGGGTTATCTCGGTAGAGAGCAGCCCTTATGAGGTATCTATACCATTTGAAGGGTATGCGGAGCAGAATCCGGAGACATGGTGGCTGGAGACAAAACAGGTACTGGGGCGTTTGAGAGATAAAAATGAACAGGAATTCAACGAGATTCAGGCAGTGGGTTTTTCCGGTCAGATGCATGGAATCGTGGTGGCAGACTGTGAGGGAAAGCCTCTTAGGCCAGCTATTCTATGGCTGGACCAGCGATCCAGAAAAGAACTGGAGTCCATTAACAGCGTGCTGGATTTCAGGGAAATGGGAGAGATATTTAGAAACAGGGCATTTACCGGATTTGCTTTCCCGTCCCTTATGTGGCTGAAAGAGCATGAGCCGGAAGTGCTGCTAAAAGCCGGGGCAGTCCTGATGCCAAAGGATTATATCCGATTCAGGATGACGGGCAATCTGGCGTCGGATGTGACGGATGCTTCGGCTACCGCATTGTTTGACACAGCTAAAAGAGACTGGGCCTTTGGTATCATTAAAAAGTTTGGACTTCCCGAGGAGATATTTCCTGCTTGCAAAGAGTCCATGGAGGTGGCAGGGACAGTTACCAGACAATGCCATGAAGAATGCGGACTTAAGGAAGGAATTCCGGTTGTATATGGCAGCGGGGACCAGATGGCCCAGAGCATTGGAAATGGAGTATTCAGGGAAGGTGAGGTCATCTCAAATATAGGTACCGGGGGCCAGATATCCGCTTATATAAAGGAAGCAAAATATGACAGAGAGCTGAGGACCCATACCTTTTGCCATGCCCTGGATAAGGCATACACTATATACGGAGCTACTCTTTGCAGCGGAATGTCCTTAAATTGGCTGAAAAATAAAGTGCTGGGCATAGAGGATTTCAACAGCATGAGCCACATGGCCCAGGAGATAGATCCGGGCTGCAGAGGTCTGATATTTCTCCCATATCTGTCCGGAGAGAGGACACCGCATATGAATCCCAGTGCAAAAGGAATGTTTTTTGGTCTCAGTTTATGTCAGGACAGACGTTATCTGACCCGGGCCGTCATGGAAGGAGTGACGTTTAGTCTGAGAGATTCGCTGACTATTTTTGAGGAGCTGGGGATCCAGTGCGAAACTGTCATTGCTTCAGGAGGCGGTTCCCACAGTGATGTATGGCTGCAGATACAGGCGGATGTATTCAATAAAAAGGTAAAGGTTTGTGAAGTGGATGAACAGGCCTGTCTGGGTGCCTGTATTCTGGCAGGAACCGGGTGCGGGATATTTAACTGTATAGAGGAAGCTGCCCGCAGGTTTGTTAGTTTTCGTGAAAAGGTGTATGAGCCCATTCCGGAGCATGTGGGTCTTTATGAAAAACAGTACAGGGTCTTCCGGGAACTGTATGTAGCCAATGAGCGGTTTATGATTTAATACAGATGGATTCCGGAATCATAAGGAGAATACATATGGGAAGAGAAAAGATATTACTGGACACGGATATCGGTACAGAGGTGGATGATGCCATTACCCTGGCATATCTGCTGGCTAATCCGGATGCGGAAATCATGGGAATCACCACCGTTACCGGAGAGGCGGCAGAACGGGCAAGGCTGGCAAGCGTACTGTGCCGCATAGCGGGGAGGGAAGACATACCTATTTATCCGGGATGTGAAAATCCTATTTTTGTTCCCCAGATTGAGTTGTATGCACCGCAGAAAAAGGTACTCGGCAGATGGGAACATCAAAAGGAATTTCCGCCTAACCGTGCGGTTGCGTTCATGCAGGATGTAATACGAAGGAATCCAGGGGAGATTACATTGGTATGTATTGCCCCTCTCACCAATGTGGGGCTGCTTTTTGCAATGGACCCTGAAATTGCTTCCTTGTTAAAACGTATTGTGCTTATGTGCGGCTCGCCTACATATACCAGATACGATAATACAGGCGAGACCATGAGCGCTATGGAAAAGAGTGATGTTATTGTTTTGGGAAGTAAGGGAGTTATTGAAAATAACGCACTTATCGACCCTCACGCGACAAAGATTGTATATGGGGCAGATGTGCGGGAACACATTACCTGCGGTTTGAATGTGACCAGCCAGTTAATTATGAAGCCGGAGGAAGCGGAAGGTTTGTTCCGCCACCCGATTCTGGAACCAGTATTAGATATTGCCAGAGAGTGGTTTAAGGATGAAGAGAGAGTCACATTCCATGACCCGCTGGCAGCAGTTTCCCTGTTTCACGATGATGTGTGTTTATTTGAACAGGGGGACTTATTCATAGAAACAGACAGCTCTTTGCTTTCAGGATTCACTTACTGGAAGAAAAAGAGCGATGGGCGTCATAGAGTAGCCATGAAGGTTAATAAAGAGAAGTTTTTTGAACATTTGTTTGAGGTATTTTAAAGAGGAGGTAGCTGGGATGAAATATGGTATTTATTTTGCTTATTGGACGAAGGAATGGTTTGCTGATTATAAGAAGTATATGGATAAGGTGTCTGCTTTGGGGTTTGATGTCCTGGAAAATTTCCTGTGCAGCCCTCAGAGATGTATACACAACCAAGGAACAGCTGATTGAGCTACGTGAATACGCCAAAGAAAAAGGGCTTGTTCTAACAGCTGGTTATGGACCTACTAAAGCAGAAAATCTGTGTTCAGAAGACCCGGAGGCAGTGAGACGGGCCATGACATTCTTCAAGGACCTGCTTCCAAAGCTGCAGTTAATGGATATCCATATCCTGGGAGGGGGATTATATTCCTACTGGCCCGTGGATTTTACCATTAATAATGACAAGCAGGGAGACCGGGCCAGGGCTGTCAGGAATCTGAGGGAATTGTCCAAAACAGCGGAGGAATGTGACGTGGTGCTTGGAATGGAGGTACTGAACCGCTATGAGGGGTATATTCTTAATACCTGTGAAGAGGCAATTGATTTTGTCGATGAGATTGGAAGCAGCCATGTAAAAATCATGCTGGATACTTTCCATATGAATATTGAAGAGACAAATATGGCTGATGCAATCCGCAAGGCGGGAGACAGGCTGGGACATCTCCATCTGGGAGAACAGAACCGCCTGGTGCCGGGAAAAGGCAGCCTGCCATGGGCTGAGATAGGGCAGGCGCTCCGTGATATTAACTATCAGGGAGCCGCTGTCATGGAACCTTTTGTCATACAGGGAGGGACCATCGGTTCTGAGATAAAGGTATGGAGAGACATGGTGCCGGATCTTTCTGAGGAAGCACTGGACAGGGATGCAAAGGGTGCGCTGGAATTCTGCAGGCATGTGTTTGGTATCTAAACGGCTGTTTCGCAACCATTACAGTATTAACGAATTTTTCCTGTCCAGATACTCATTCAGATATCCCGTAAAGAGAGCCATGTTCTCCAGCGATATCCTGGAAGGGGTATTATGTTTCAGCATATAGAGGGTACGCCGGGGAGGAGCCGGTGACAGGGGCAGTATCCGGACAGGGTACTGCTTTTTTAGTCCCATGGCCGTGGTGGAGGGCATGATGGTCCAGTAATCCCCGGCTTCCAGGAAATCATTCAAATGGAAATACTGGTGGCTGTCACCAGGGGTCGGGAGCCGGATCTGATATACCGGTCGTGCCACAGCTTAAACTGGGGACCCCATCCGATATTGCTGTTGGCGGAGGAGCCGGTAAAAAGCTCCCTGTCAGGAGGGAGGACGGACGGATGAACCGGTTGAGCAGGGCAATCCTCTGCCGGTATCAGACCGGAGCCTTCCGGAACCACAAGCACCATGTCATCCTCTGAGAGAGGGGTCACATTTACATGGGGGGTGCTGATGTCATAGAGGGCAAATCCCACATCAGCCTGTTTGCTGCTTACAAGGGAGTAAATCATGTCCGCGGGATAGCATTTGATATCCAGGGAAAAACCGTGCAGGGATATGAGCTCCCTGTAAACGGCGTCAGATTATAGTCCAGAAAGCTGTCCACCGTGGCGATGGTCAGGAAGGGGGAATCGCTCATTCCCCCTATCTGGTCCGCTTCATTCCAAAGGGCCAGCATCTGGGACGCGATATGGGAAAAGGCAAGTCCCCTGGATGTGGGCAGGGCGGACTTGACTCCCTTTCTGCGCTCAAAAAGCGGGTAGCCCAGCTCTTCCTCCATGGCTCTCAGCCGAGATCCGGCAGTGGATGGTGAGAGGTAGAGCTGTTCGGCTGCCTTTATTAGATTATTTTCTTCCAGTATGGTCATGAAAAGCTGTAAATCATCCCGGTTCAAGGCAAAATCCCCCTTTATCAGATATCCAGCATGGAAATATACTGCGCATGTTCCAGAATGAAATTTTTCCGGGGCTCCACTTCGTCTCCCATTAGGATGGAGAATGTCTGGCAGGTCTCATGGTACATTTCCATGTCATTTATGGTTACGCGCAGGAGCGTGCGCCTGGAGGGGTCCATGGTGGTTTCCCAGAGCTGTCCGGCATCCATTTCTCCCAGCCCCTTGTAGCGCTGGATTTTGTAGGTGCCGTCCCGCCCGATGGCGTTTATGGTCTGCTCAAGCTCGCTGTCACTATAAGCATACCAGAGTTTCTTTCCTTTTTCTACCCGGTAAAGAGGGGGCTGGGCCAAAAATACGTGTCCCTCCTCGATCAGCTTCGGCATGAACCGAAAGAGGAAGGTCAGCAGAAGCGTGGTGATATGGGCGCCGTCCACATCCGCGTCAGTCATAAGGATGATTTTGTTGTACCGCAGGTTTTCAAGGGAAAATGTGTCCAGTATGCCTGTGCCGAAGGCGGAAATCATGGCCTTAATTTCCGCGTTGGCGCTGATTCTGTCCAGGGACGCCTTCTCCACATTGAGTATCTTGCCCCGGAGGGGGAGAACCGCCTGGTTTTCGCGGCTTCTGGCCAGCTTGGCTGATCCGCCTGCCGAGTCGCCTTCCACGATGAACAGCTCACATTCTCCGGGATTTTGCTGGAACAGTCCGCCAGCTTGCCGGGAAGGGACAGTCCGGACAGCGCGGTTTTGCGGCGGGCCATTTCTCTGGCGGTTCTGGCAGCGGTTCTGGCCTTCCTGGCTAACATGGCCTTGTCGCATATGGCCTTTGCCGCCGTGGGATTCTGTTCCAGGAACAGCGTGAGACGTGTATACACCATCTGCTCCACCACCGGACGCACATGGCTGCTTCCCAGTTTTTGCTTTGTCTGGCCTTCAAACTGGGCGTCCTGGAGACGTACACTTAAGACCGCGGTCAGACCCTCGGAGAGCTCGTCCCGGCTCAGGGAGGAATCCGTGTCCTTTAAAAGCTTTGCGTTTCGGGCATAGTCATTGACTGCCCTGGACAGCGCCTGGCGGAAACCCGTCACATGGGTGCCGCCCTCTGGTGTGGAAATGTTATTGGCAAAGCTTAAGAGCTGCTCGCTGTAGGAGGAGTTGTGCACAAGGGCAAATTCCGCCTGCACCTTATCTGTCTCATGGCGGCCGGAAATGATTCCTGTATAAAGGGGTTCGCCGTCCTGCTCCAGCCAGGATACAAAGTCCTTAAGTCCGTTCTGGAAACAGAAGGTACGGGACCAGGCGGTCACCGGACAGGTTGCCTCGCCGGCCGGGTCCCTCCGCAAATCGTACAGGGATATCTCCAGACCCTGTGTCAGGAACGCTGTCTCCCGGAGCCGTTCCTCCAGAATATTCCTGTCCCAGGCAATGGAAGGGAAAATGTCCTGGTCCGGCATGAAGGTCACCGTGGTGCCGTGGGTCCCCTGACTGCACGGACCCAGTTGTTTTACAGGGGCTGCAGGTATGCCGCGTTCATAAGACTGGGCGTAGGAAAAGCCGTCCTGGTCCACCTGCACATGCAGATGGGAGGACAGCGCATTGACTACAGAAGCCCCCACACCGTGAAGGCCTCCTGAAACCTTATAGTTGCTGTCGTCGAACTTTCCGCCGGCATGGAGAACTGTAAATACCACCTGGATGGCGGACAGTCCTGTTTTTGTCTGGATTCCCGCCGGAATCCCCCTGCCGTTGTCGCGGACCGTTACAGAGCCGTCCTTGTTCAGGTATACCTGAATCAGGGTGCAGTGGCCTGCCAGAGCTTCATCCACGGCATTGTCCACGATTTCATATACCATGTGGTGAAGCCCCTGTGAGGACGTGCTTCCGATGTACATGCTGGGGCGCTTGCGCACTGCTTCCAACCCCTCCAGTATCTGTATCTGGGCAGCGCCGTAGTCTTCTGTTACCGGGGATAAGGCTGATGTCTGATTCATAAGGCAATTCTCCTGAAATTAGTTAGAATATTGCCATTATATCAGAAAGAGTAAGGGAAACATTGGTTGATTTCCTGGGATTATATGGCGGGAAAATCCTGTTTCTTATTGATTCTTTTTCTATTTATCCTTTTCCGCCTCCAGCCACTCTATGGCCTTCTCGTACTGCTCCCTGGTAAAGGTTATCTTCCCCTTGCATATGGAAAAGAATCCCTCCTCCTTTAGCTGGCGTATGGTACGGTTGAGGGTTTTTACGTTGACGCCGATTTCTTCCTGCAGCATCTGCCGGGTGCGCAGCACAGTGACGGATGCCGGGGCGCGGGATGTCCCCATGCCACGGGACGACCCCATGCCGCGGGTGGATTCCATGCCGTTTTGGCGTCCGTACTTTACCATATAATCCAACAGAAGATAGGAGGGCGGGTAGAACAGCTTGGCCCCGTTATTGTAAGAGGAACGGTAAAGCTTGAAGGCGGTGTGGCGGGCAGCCAGGTTCAGTATGTTTATGTCGGATGCCAGCCAGCGCTCGGCATCCCTGCGGCTTATGTAGGCCACCACGTTGTCGGTCACGGCCTCGATGGTCACCGAGGTGTGGCTCATTCCGGCCAGAATGGTGACCTCCCCGATAAAGTCAATGGCCTTATTGCTCTCAATCATATAGACATTTCCATTTTCAAATTCATTGATGACCCGGTTTTCACCTTTTGCAACAATTCCGAAATACCCTAATTCCATATTTTTCTGGTGAATGATGGAGCCCGCCGCATGGGTCCTTACGGTGCAGCGGCTGCGGATGTCCTCGGGCATGTTCTTTGTATATTCTTTCAGGGCGGGCGCGGCCGCTTCCAATTCTGTCAGTGTCATTTGTATTCCCCGCTTTATTCAGTCATTTATTGTAAGTATATCATTTTATATTTCTTAAAATCAATGTATTTTCTTGTTAAAAGTGCTCATTTGTCCTTTTTTAATCTTGGGAATTTGTCTAAAATATTCAATACAAGGTGATTGTAACAGCCGGCCGGGGTGAAAATAAATAAAATATGGCCGGCTGGAAAGGAGGGGCTCTTATGAGCGGCAAAAAAGAAACATATGTGTATGGTTCCCTTAAGGAACGGTTTGCACTGGAATGGAAGATTTACGCCCTGGCATTTGGATTCATCCTCATAGCGGATAATATCGGCCAGATTAAGATTCCGGTGGGGAAAGGAATGTTTATCCTGTTCCCGATTTTCTATGCAATTATTCTGGGGGTATTAAGCGGGCCGCAGGTGCTTAAAATCGTGGATAACAGGCATGTGAAGGCGGCTTCCAAACTGGTGGTGGTGGGTATATGTCCCTTTATCGCCAAACTGGGGATTACGGCAGGGGCAAACATCGACACCATTCTTCAGTCCGGTCCGGTCCTTCTGCTTCATGGTTTTGGAAATCTTTTGGGGCCGCTCCTGGCACTGCCTGTTGCAATCCTGCTGGGCATGAAACGGGAGGCCATCGGTTCCTGTCATTCCATCAACAGGGAGTACCACATGGCGCTGATTAACAACATCTACGGACCTGACTCGGCAGAGGCCAGAGGAAGCCTTTCCATCTACATCGTAGGCGGTATGGTGGGTACCATCTACTTCGGTCTCATGGCATCTGTGGTGGGAATGACAGGATGGTTCCATCCCCAGGCTCTGGGACTTGGTTCCGGCGTAGGAGCGGGAATCATGATGGCAAGCTCAAGCGCCAGCCTGTGCGCTATTTATCCGGAATGGACCGATACCATTTCAGCCATGGCCAGCGTGGGTGAAACCATTGCCGGAATCACGGGCATGTATATTACCATGTTTATCGCCATACCCATGACGGACAAATTATATACGATTCTGGAACCCAAGCTGGGACGGTTTGCTTTAAAGAACAAAGAGGGCAGGGATATTAAGGAGGAGACGGTATGAGATACATAGAATGGCTTGTGTTGTTTGTATTGGCGGCATGCGGAACCGGTCTTGCCAATCTGATTGGCTATGGGGTGGGAATCACGGATTCCATTCCCGGACTGGCAGTACTTATTGTGATATCCATGGCAGCGGTGGTACTCACTAAGGTGCTTCCGCTGAAGCTTCCCATCGTGGCTTACTGCTCCATCATAGGGCTGCTTTCCGCGTCCCCTATTTCACCGGTAAGGGATTTTGTGATACAGGCAGCCTCCAACATTAATTTTACGGCCCCCTTTACCATGGTTGGAGCGTTTGCGGGCCTGGCCATCAGCGACCAGTTAAAGACGTTCATCAGCCAGGGCTGGAAGATACTGATAGTGGGGATCTTCGTTATGACAGGAACCTTTCTTGGCTCCTGCCTCTGGGACCAGATGCTTCTCAGCCTGGCAGGCGTTATCTGATAGCGTGAAGAGATGACGGCGGGGTGCGAGATATCTGACAGGCCGTCCGATTGAAAAAGGAGAAGATAAGATGCAGACATGTGATTTGTTAATAAAAGATGGTTCCCTGTTGATAAAGTATGACCAATTGGAGGAACATGTGGATATGGCGGTTTCCGGGGGAAGGATTCTGGAGACCGGTAAGGAGCTGTGGAAAAAATATCAGGCCGTTGAGACAATAAACGGAAAAGGAAAGCTGTTTATGCCCGGTCTTATTGACAGCCATATGCACACGGGACAGCAGCTGCTAAAAGGGCTGGTGCTGGATGCAAAGCCCATAATCTGGACCAGAATCATGCTTCCCTTTGAGAGCACGCTGACTCCGGATAAAATGCGTCTCTGCGCCCAGGCAGCTGCTCTGGAGATGATAAAATGCGGTACGGCAGGATTCATCGACGCGGGCAGCTACCATATGGAGACAGCGGCTTCTGTCTACGAGGAAAGCGGCCTTCGCGGCGCACTGTCCTATTCCACCATGGATGAGGAGGGGCTGCCGGAGTCCATAGCCATGGACGCGGAGGAAGCGTTAAAGCGTACGGATTCCCTCTATGACAGGTTCCACGGAAAGGGAAACCTTAAGGTGTATTACTCTCTCCGGGCACTGAATTCCTGTTCCAGCCGTCTTGTGGAGCTGGAAGCTATGCGGGCCAGGGAACGGGGCACCATGCTTCAGGCCCATATGAACGAGTACATGGGGGAAATCAACGGTATCGTGGACCGGGAGGGAATGCGGCCCTATGAGTATCTGGAGAAAATGCATGTGCTGGGAAGCAATTTCCTGGGCGCCACACCTGATACTTTCCGAGCAGGAGAAATCCCTGGTGATGGAGCGGGGCGTAAAGACCTGCCAACTGTCCCTTCAGCAACTGCGGCAAAGCAGTGCCGGATACGCCGCAGCTTCTGGAAATGGGAATTCCGGTGGGCCTGGGTTCGGACGGAGCGGCCCACGGCGGCTTAAGCCTTTGGAATGAGATGAAGATATTCCGCTCTGTCATGAATATATACCACGGCGTTCCCAACGGAAATCCCAAGGTGATGCCGGCTGAGACTATTTTAAAGATTGTGCTGGAAGGCGGGGCCGCAGCCCTTAACGAGGAAGGAAGCCTGGGCCGTCTGGAAGCCGGATACAAGGCGGATATCATCAGCATTAACATGGACCAGCCCCATTTGTGCCCCACTGGAAACAAGATTCACACACTGTTTGAATGTGTAAATGCAGGCGATGTGGAGGATATGATAGTGGGAGGCCGGATTCTCATGAAGAACAGGGAGGTCCTGTCTCTGGACGAGGAGCGTATTATGTACGAATCCCGGAAGTATATGGAAGAAAATGCAGATACATTTTAAATGATTCTATAAAGATATAGCAAGGAGGAAAACTGGTTCATGGTGTTCTGGATGATTGTTATGGCAGCGAACCTGGTAGTTGGCGCGTTTGTAGGACTTACGGGGGTGGCAGGCTTTCTGCTTCCCATCGTGTATACAGGTCCTCTGGGAATGGGGGTGACGGAGGGGCTGGCGCTGAGCTTTGCGGCATTCATTGTGTCGGGGGCCCTGGGATCCGTCAATTATAACAAGGCGGGAAACCTGGATATCCCATTCGGCATCCGCCTCAGTCTGGGAAGCCTTGCAGGCGCTGTCCTGGGAGTGAAATTGAATCTCATCATTCCGGAATCCACGGTAAAGGTTATCCTGTACGTGGTGGTCCTTCTCTCCGGTATTTCCATCCTGCTCCGCAAGGATAAGAGCCAGGAGGAGGGCGGCAGGGCATATGTCATCTCAGATCACCTGGCAGCCACACTGATTCTGGGATTTGTCACAGGAGCCGTGTGCTCCCTGTCAGGCGCCGGGGGACCGGTGCTGGTCATGCCCCTTTTGGTGGTTCTGGGAATCGGCATCAGGACCGCGGTGGGAGTGGCCCTCTTTAACTCTGTGTTCATCGGCATACCTGCCTGCATCGGATACATGATGCAGTGCTCCGTCAAGGATCTTCTGCCTGTTATGGCGGCGGCCCTTGTGTTCCACGGTATAGGAGTTGTATACGGAAGCAGGAATGCGGTTAAAATCAATCAGATTCTTCTGAAAAAAGGCATTGCTGTATTTTCTATATTGATAGCTATATGGAAGCTGGCCCTCTAAAGAGGCAGGAGAATGGAAAAGAGGACGGATTTATCATGAATAATATAGTAGGTAAAGGCGTTACCCGTGTTGACGCTTACGCAAAAGTCACAGGAGAGGCAAAGTACACATCGGATCTGGAACCAAGGGACTGCCTGTGCGCCAGGGTGGTCCATTCCACCATTGCCAATGGGCTTGTTAAGAGGTTTGACCTTGAGGACGCCCTTAAGGTGCCGGGCGTGTGAAAATCGTCACCTGTTTTGATGTGCCGGATTACCAGTTTCCCACAGCCGGTCATCCGTGGAGTGTGGAGGCCGCCCACCAGGATATCGGGGACAGAAAGCTTCTGAACCGGCGCGTCAGGCTCTATGGGGATGACATTGCTGCCGTTATTGCCTCGGATGATGTGGCCTGCCAGCAGGCGGCCCGACTCATAAAGGTGGAATATGAGGAATACAAACCAATGGTCACAGTGGAACAGGCCATGGCAGAGGATGCCACGCCTCTCCACCCTGATCTGAGAAAGGACAATGTAATTGTCCATTCCCATCTCACCATGGGGCCAGAGGATTTTACCTTTGAGGAAGGGCTCAGGGAGGCTGAGGAGAAGTACGGAAAGGAGAATCTGGTGGTCCTGGAACGGGAGTACCACACCCCGCGTATTTCCCACTGCCATATTGAACTGCCGGTATCATGGGCTTATCAGGAGCCGGGGGGCAAGATAACAGTCACGTCCTCCACGCAGATTCCCCATATTGTGCGCCGCGTCATTTCCCAGGCATTGGGACTGCCGGTTGGAAAGATAAGAGTCATCAAGCCCTACATCGGCGGCGGATTCGGCAACAAGCAGGATGTGCTCTATGAGCCCTTAAATGCCTATCTGACCACAGTGGTGGGAGGGCGTCCGGTCCGCCTGGAAATCAGCAGGGAGGAAACCATTTACGGCACCAGGACCCGCCATGCCATTGACGGGAAATGCAGGGCCCTGGCCACAAAAGACGGAAAAATGCTTGCCAGGAAGCTGGAAGCCTATGCCAACAACGGCGGTTATGCGTCCCACGGCCACGCCATCTGCGCCAACTGCGGCAATGTATTCAAGGATATTTACCAGGACCGGCTGGGGGCTGAGATTGACTGCTACACGGTATGGACCTCCACTGCCACTGCGGGAGCCATGAGGGATACGGTATTCCCCAGGCAGCCTTTTTATCGGAATGCCTTACGGACGATGTGTGCCGGGCAATCGGCGCAGACCCCCTGGCTTTCCGCATGGAAAACTGCATGGGAGAGGGATTCGTGGACCCTGCCAACGGCATTACCTTCCATTCCTACGGCCTTAAAAAGTGTATGGAGGAAGGGGCGAAGTACATTGGATGGGAGGAGAAGCGCAGGGCTTATGCCAACCAGACAGGCCCCGTGAGAAGGGGAGTGGGAATGGCTATCTTCTGTTATAAGACAGGGGTATATCCCATTTCACTGGAGACTGCCTCCGCCAGGATGATACTGAATCAGGACGGCTCCATGCAGCTTCAGCTGGGAGCCACGGAAATAGGACAGGGTGCTGACACTGCATTCAGCCAGATGGCAGCTGAGACAACCGGCATTTCCCTGGAAAAAGTGTATATTGTATCCACACAGGACACAGATACAGCCCCATTTGACACAGGGGCGTATGCATCCCGCCAGACCTATGTGACCGGTATGGCTGTCAAGAAATGCGCGCAGCAGCTGAAGGCCAGGATTCTGGATTATGCCGGGTTTATGCTGGGAGGCCGCCCGGCAGAAGAGATGGACGTGGCTCACGATCACATTGTGGAGAAGGCCACGGGAAAAGAGCTTCTTGACATGGAAACCCTGGCTCTTACCGCCTTTTACTCCCTGGAGCGCTCTGAGCACATCACTGCGGAGGTCACCAACCAATGCAGGGACAATTCATTTTCCTCCGGCTGCTGTTTTGTGGAGGTGGAAGTGGATATGCCCCTGGGACAGGTGACGGTAAAGGACATTGTAATGTCCATGACTCCGGAATACTGATCAACCCTGAGCTGGCAGAGGCGCAGGTGCACGGCGGCATGTCCATGGGCCTGGGATACGGCCTGTCCGAGGAATTCTTATATAATGACGCCGGCAGGCCTCTCAATGATAATCTGCTGGATTATAAGATTCCCACAGCTATGGATACGCCGGACCTTCATGTGAAGTTTATCCAGCTTGAGGACCCCACCGGCCCTTACGGAAATAAGTCCCTGGGAGAACCGCCGGCCATCCCGGTGGCGCCGGCCCTGCGCAATGCAGTGCTCCATGCCACAGGCGTTGCCATGGATACCATACCCATGACGCCACAGAGGCTCATAGAGGCATTTCAGGCAAAGGGTTTGATATAGAGCTGTAATGGCTGATGTAAAACAGCAGGTCAGGTAAGTATAAAGGAGAGTCATCATGTTTGATATAAAGTCATTTTACGAAGCAGATTCGGTGGAGGACGCCATTGCCGCCCTCACCGCGGACCCTCAGTCCCAGGTCATCAGCGGGGGGACGGATGTGCTCATACGCGTCAGGGAGGGAAAGGATGCAGGCAGGGGCCTGGTATCCATCCACAATATCCCGGAGTTAAAAGGCGTCAGCCTGGAGGAGGACGGGACCATCATCATCCGGCCTGCAACTTCCTTTTCCCATATAACCAATGACCCCATTATAAAGAAACACCTCAGCATGCTGGGGGAGGCAGTGGACCAGGTGGGAGGACCTCAGGTGAGAAATACGGCCACCATCGGAGGGAATATCTGCAATGGGGCCACCTCTGCGGACTCTGCCTCCACCATGTGCGCCCTGAATGCTACAGTGGTGTTAAAAGGGCCGGAGGGAGTACGGGAAGTGCCGGTTACAGAATTCTATACAGGTCCCGGACGTACGGTCAGGAAGCAGAATGAGGTCTGTACGGCATTTAAGATTACCAGGGAAAACTATGAGGGATGGGAAGGCCATTATATTAAATACGGAAAACGCAGGGCCATGGAAATTGCAACACTGGGATGTGCGGTGAGGGTAAAGCTGTCGCCTGATAAAACAGTGCTGGAAGACGTACGTCTGGCTTACGGCGTGGCGGCCCCCACTCCGGTGCGCTGTTACGAGGCGGAGGAAGCCCTTCGCGGGAAACAGGTGTCAGATGCGACCATATATGACCTGTTTGCAGATAAAGCCCTGTCCCAGGTAAATCCCCGCACATCCTGGAGGGCCAGCCGGGAATTCCGCCTGCAGCTCATCGGGGAGCTGGCCAGGCGCGCTCTAAAAACATCCATCACACTGGCAGGAGGTAAGGCAGATGCTTAAAGTAATCAAGCTGAAAATTAACGGGAAGGAACAGGAGACTGCTGTGGATGACAGGGAATCTCTTCTGGATACCCTTCGCCGCCTGGGCTTCACATCCGTAAAAAAGGGTTGCGAGGTTGGGGAGTGCGGGGCCTGTACGGTCCTTGTAAATGGAGAGGCTATTGATTCCTGCATCTATCTGTCCATGTGGGCGGACGGCAAAAGTATCATGACCGTGGAGGGCTTAAAGGGTCCCAACGGCGAGCTGAGTCCCATCCAGAAAGCCTTCATAGAAGAGGCGGCCGTGCAGTGCGGATTCTGCACCCCCGGTCTTATTATGTCGGCCGTGGAGATTGTAGGCACAGGAAAGAAGTACAACCGGGAGGAGCTGAAAAAGCTGATATCCGGGCATCTCTGCCGCTGTACCGGCTATGAGAACATACTCAACGCCATGGAGCGCATTGTGGAGGAGACATACAGGGTA
>ENA-OQCB01000495-OQCB01000495.1-human-gut-metagenome-genome-assembly--contig:-NODE-495-length-18224-cov-3.338675_pt1 | contig 18224 bp, 12 predicted proteins | sample MGYA00242493_ERZ504568 | MGnify/ENA primary metagenome ERZ504568 (study PRJEB26092, sample SAMD00036229) | human gut metagenome | host: Homo sapiens | study: EMG produced TPA metagenomics assembly of...
GTAGGACGTCCTTATCAGAAAAAAAGCTTCCGCCGAAGGTTCCGCTGGTGACTGGACAGAGGGTAGTCGATACCATGTTCCCTATCGCCAAAGGCGGTGTGGCTGCGGTTCCGGGGCCTTTCGGAAGCGGTAAGACCGTGATTCAGCATCAGCTGGCAAAATGGGCCGAGGCTGACATCGTGGTATATATCGGATGTGGCGAGCGTGGAAATGAGATGACCGACGTTCTGAACGAGTTCCCGGAGCTGAAAGACCCGAAGACGGGCCAGTCTTTGATGGAGCGTACCGTGTTGATCGCGAACACCTCCGATATGCCTGTGGCGGCACGTGAGGCGTCCATTTACACAGGTATTACGATTGCGGAGTATTTCCGTGACATGGGTTATTCAGTGGCACTGATGGCAGACTCCACTTCTCGTTGGGCAGAGGCTCTTCGAGAGATGTCTGGACGTCTGGAAGAGATGCCAGGTGAGGAAGGTTATCCGGCATATTTGGGTAGCCGTCTGGCACAGTTCTACGAGAGAGCTGGACATGTGATCTGTCTTGGCAGTGATAACAGAGAAGGTGCCTTGACAGCAATCGGCGCTGTTTCACCGCCAGGTGGTGATATCTCTGAGCCGGTATCCCAGGCGACACTGCGTATCGTAAAAGTATTCTGGGGATTGGATTCTGCTCTGGCCTACAAACGTCACTTCCCAGCCATCAACTGGCTGACCAGTTATTCTTTGTATTTGGACGATGTGGGACCGTGGTTCAATGGAAATGTGGCTGAAGACTGGATGAGCCTGCGGCAGGAAATGATGACACTGCTTCAGGAGGAATCCGAGCTGGAGGAGATCGTACAGATGGTAGGTATGGATGCTTTGTCACCGGGAGACCGTCTGAAGATGGAGGCGGCCAGATCTATCCGTGAGGACTTCCTGCATCAGAACTCCTTCCATGAGATCGACACTTATACGTCTCTGGAAAAACAGCACTATATGATGAAGCTGGTATTGGCATTTTACGATGAAGGTGCGGAAGCACTCAGCCGCGGCGCACAGGTCAATGATCTGGTAAAACTGCCTGTCCGTGAGAAAATTGGACGTTATAAATATACAGAGGAAAGCAATCTGACAGCCGAATATGAGGCCGTGGACAAAGAACTGTCTGCTGAGATTGCCGGCCTTTTAGGAAAGGAGGACCTGTAAAATGCCAAAAGAGTATAGAACCATACAGGAAGTTGCCGGTCCTTTGATGCTGGTACAAGGTGTAGAAAATGTTACCTATGATGAGCTGGGCGAGATTGAGCTGGCTAACGGCGATATTCGTAGATGTAAGGTATTGGAGATCGATGGAAGCAATGCGTTGGTACAGCTGTTCGAGAACTCCACAGGTATCAACCTGTCAAACAGCAAAGTACGTTTCTTAGGACGAAGCATGGAGCTGGGTGTGTCCGGGGATATGCTGGGCCGTGTCTTTGACGGTCTGGGCCGTCCCATTGATGATGGACCTGAGATTCTGCCAGATGAGAGAAGAGATATCAACGGACTGCCGATGAATCCAGCTGCTCGTGTCTACCCGGAGGAGTTTATTCAGACTGGTGTCTCCGCGATTGACGGACTGAACACACTGGTACGTGGACAGAAGCTTCCGATTTTCTCAGCTTCCGGTCTTCCTCACGCACAGCTGGCAGCTCAGATTGCCAGACAGGCGAAAGTGCGCGGGACTTCAGAGCCCTTCGCCGTAGTATTCGCGGCTATGGGTATCACCTTTGAGGAGTCTAACTTCTTCGTAGAGAGCTTCAAAGAGACAGGTGCTATTGACCGTACCGTATTGTTTATCAACTTGGCCAATGACCCTGCGGTAGAGCGTATCGCGACGCCAAAGATGGCGCTGACTGCAGCCGAGTATCTGGCTTTTGAGAAAAATATGCACGTGCTGGTTATCCTGACGGATATCACCAACTATGCAGATGCGCTGCGTGAGGTATCCGCAGCACGTAAGGAAGTTCCCGGACGCCGTGGTTATCCGGGATATATGTACACGGATTTGGCTACGCTGTATGAGCGCGCCGGACGTCAGACTGGAAAGAACGGAAGTATCACGATGATTCCGATTTTGACCATGCCTGAGGATGACAAGACGCATCCAATCCCTGACCTTACCGGATATATCACCGAGGGCCAGATTATCTTGAGTCGTGAGCTGTACCGCCGCGGTGTGACTCCGCCGATCGATGTTCTTCCGTCTCTGTCTCGTCTGAAAGATAAGGGTATCGGAGAAGGCAAGACTCGGGCAGACCATTCCAACACGATGAACCAGCTGTTTGCGGCTTACTCCCGTGGTAAAGACGCGAAAGAGCTGATGACCATCTTAGGTGAGGCAGCGCTGTCTGACATCGACTTGATTTATGCAAAGTTCGCAGATGCCTTTGAGGAGCAGTATGTGTCCCAGGGATATGATGCGAACCGTGATATTGAGGAGACATTGGAGATTGGATGGAAATTGCTCTCCATTCTTCCTAGAAGCGAGCTGAAACGTATCGATGACAAGTTCCTGGATATGTACTATGGAAAGTAAAAAGATATCCAGTGACAGTTACCATATACGACAGACTGCGTCAGAGTAGGAAAGAAGGTGAAGGAATTTGGCATCTACCCAGGTGAACCCAACCCGTATGGAGTTGACCAAACAGAAGAAAAAACTTGTGACCGCGGTGCGTGGCCATAAGCTTCTGAAAGATAAACGAGATGAACTTATGCGCCAGTTCCTGGATTTGGCACGTGAAAATATGGCACTGCGCTTGAAAGTGGAAGAGGGGATTCGCTCGGCGAATACAAATTTCGTTGTGGCGAAGGCCGGAATGTCGGAGGAGACTCTGAATACTGCGTTGATGGCGCCAAAGCAGGAGGTCTATCTGGAGACTTCCACAAAGAATGTCATGAGTGTCGACATTCCGTCCTTTGAGTATAAGACCAGGACGGCAGACGCCAACGATATCTATTCATATGGTTTTGCGTTTACTTCCAGTGATTTGGACGGGGCAGTGAAGTCCCTGGCAGATATTCTTCCGGATATGCTGCGTTTGGCTGAGTGCGAGAAAGCGTGCCAGTTGATGTCAGCGGAGATTGAGAAGACCCGTCGCCGTGTAAACGCCTTGGAGCATGTGATTATTCCGCAGGCACAGGAACACATTAAATATATCACCATGAAGCTGGATGAGAACGAACGAAGCACACAGATTCGCCTGATGAAGGTGAAGGATATGATGCTGGAGGATGCTCACAAATACAGTGAACGTCCAGTTCGAGAAGCATAGAGCTCATCTGTGGACTGCTGTGGGACGCGAGATGTCTCACAGCAGTTTTTTTAGGAATGATTTGTTAAATAATTAATAAGGTTCTTAGGGTTCATGGTATATATTACTGAAAATCTATTATGAAAAAAGGTAAAAACAGAGAAAATGCAAAAAAAATATATAATAATTGACTTTTTTATGGAAGAAAGCTACAATAACATTAAAGAATCGTGCACGATTTATATAACTATTATGAAGTAGCAAAAAGTACGTACTGATTAATCCACTAAAATTGTATGGGGGCTTCCTCCGATGAGAGAAATGCGGTATCCGTTGTGAGGAAGAAATTGTTTCGTAATTCTATTAAAGGAGGGCGACCGCAATGGTAATTGAAAGCTTTGAGCAGTTGAGAGATAAGGTTCAGGCGGCTGGCAGGTGCAAGGTTGTAGTCATAGCTGCGCACGATGCACACACGCTGGAAGCAGTCTTGAAGACGCGAGAAGAGGGGATACTGGATTATATTCTGGTGGGAAAAGAAAAGGAAATCCTGGAGATCGGAAAATCTCTAGGACATGAGATTGCCCCGGCAGATGTGATTGACAGTCAAACTGACGAAGATGCAGTGGAGAAGGGAATTCAGCTGGTTCGCGAGGGAAAAGCGGATTTTATTCAGAAGGGACTCCTGCAGACATCCACTTTGTTAAAGGGTGTTGTGGATAAGGAAAAAGGTATCCGGACAGGAAAGGCGATGTCCCACGTGGCTTTGCTGGATGTTCCGACTTACCATAAGATATTGGGAGTGACTGACGGTGGGATGATGATGTATCCTGATTTGGCGAAGAAGAAAGACATTGCCAACAATGCGGTGGAGATGTTCCGTGGCTTTGGGTATGAGAGACCAAAGATGGCGGCCCTCTGTGCGGTGGAGGTACTGAACCCGAAGATGCAGGCTACCGTAGATGCGGCAGAACTTCAGAAGATGGCTGACGCAGGTGAGATTCCGAACTGTGATTTTGCCGGACCCATCTCTATGGACCTGGCGATGAGCAAAGAATCTGCTCAGATCAAAGGTTTTGACAGTCCAGTCACCGGTGAAGCGGATATCCTCTTAGTTCCTAGCATTGATGTGGGAAATATTATGGTGAAGTCTTTGTTGATGCTCGGCAAGGCACGGATGGCAGGATGCGTTGTGGGAGCTAAGTGTCCGATCGCGTTGAATTCCAGAAGCGCGACGTTTGAAGAAAATATTATTCACTTTTGGCATGTGCTTGTATGGTAAATAAATAGAAGCAGCGAATGAAGGAGGTAAAGCGGGAAATGAAAAAAATTAATGACCGGCGATGAGGCTATCGCCAGAGGTGCTTATGAAGCAGGTGTACGTCACGCATCAGCTTATCCAGGCACACCGAGTACAGAAATTCTGGAGAATATTTCCACTTACAAGGAAATCTATGCAGAGTGGGCACCGAATGAGAAGGTTGCCATGGAGTCTGCGATCGGAGCTGCAATCGGCGGCGCCAGAAGTATTGTATCCATGAAGCATGTAGGTATGAACGTAGCGGCGGACCCATTGTTTACCTGGGCCTATATGGGAGTAAATGCAGGTAACGTAATTATCACAGCTGATGAGCCAGGTATGTATTCTTCTCAGAATGAGCAGGATAACCGTAACTATGCAAAGGCTGCAAAACTGGCAATGTTAGAGCCATCTGACAGTCAGGAATGTATTGACATGGTGAAGGCGGCTTATGAATTGGGTGAAAAATATGATACACCATTTGTGATTCGTATGACGACTCGTGTCTGCCATTCTAAATCTGTGGTAGAATTGCATGACCGTGTGGAAGTTCCGTTGAAAGATTGGGAGAAAAATCCACAGAAATATGTCTGTCTGCCAGCACACGCCAGACCAATGCGTGTAAAATTGGAAGAGAGATTAGAAAAGTTGGCGGAGTACAGCGAGACTTCTCCATTTAACAGAGTAGAGATGGGAGATACCTCCGTGGGTGTCATCGCATCCGGTATCTGCTATTATTATGCGAAAGAAGTATGGGGAGATAAGGCATCTTACTTGAAGTTGGGCTTTACAAACCCGATGCCTGCAAATCTGATTAAGGATTTCTGTAGCAAAGTAGATAAGGTGTATATTTTGGAGGAGAACGATCCTTATATTGAAGAATTTGTGAAACTGCAGGGCTGTGAATGCATAGGAAAAGAGATTTTCCCGAAATGGGGAGAGATGACTCCGGATGTGATTCGCACGGCAGTAGGCGGAGAGAAGCCGAAGACAATCGAATTCGATCACAGCAAATTGATTAACCGTGCTCCTACATTCTGTGCAGGATGTCCTCATCGTGGAATGTTCTACCGTCTTGGTAAGAGAAAAGATATTATGATTAGCGGTGATATTGGATGTTATACATTGGCAGCAGGAGCTCCGTATAAAGCGATGGATTCTACTGTCTGTATGGGAGCCAGCATCAGCTTAGGACATGGCGCTCAGAAAGCATTCAATATGGGTGACACTGGACGTCGTGTGGTAACTGTACTGGGTGATTCCACCTTCTTCCACACTGGAGTGAACTCCCTGATTAACACTGTTTACAACAACAGCAACACCATCAATATTATCCTGGATAACCGTATCACCGGAATGACAGGACATCAGCAGAACCCGGGTACTGGCTTTAACGCGAAGGGAGAGCCAGCTAGCATGATTATCCTGGAGGATCTGGTGAAGGCGATTGGTATTAAGCATATCTTCGTTATTAATCCAAACAATTTGAAAGAGGTTGACGAGACTCTGGATAAGTGTCTGGCAATCAAAGATGAGCCTTCCGTAATCATCACCAGATGGCCATGTGTACTGAAGAAATTCTCACAGGCAGATTTGGATGAATTCGACAATCTGTTCAAGACCAAGAACAAGATTGATCCGGAGAAGTGTATCGGATGTAAAGCTTGTCTGAAAACTGGATGCCCGGCTCTGAATTACGACAGAGTAAACAAGAAGGTACATATTAACCGTGCACAGTGTGTGGGCTGTGATGTATGTATGCAAGTCTGCAGGAAAGACGCCATTTCGAAGGAGGATTAAGGACGATGACAAAGAGTATCTTATTAGTTGGTGTAGGTGGCCAGGGAACCATCCTCGCCAGTAAAATACTGACATTAGGCTTAATGGAAGCCGGATATGATGTGAAAATGAGTGAGATCCATGGAATGTCTCAGCGTGGTGGAAGCGTATCCTCACAGGTGCGTTACGGCGATGCGGTTTATTCTCCAGTAATTGAGAAAGGCAGTGCCGATATCATTGTTTCTTTTGAGAAAATGGAGGCGCTGAGAGCTTTGGATTATCTGAAAGAAGGCGGTGTACTGGTCGTAAATGATGAAGAGATTGACTCTATGTCTGTGATTACCGGACAGGAAGAGTATCCAGATGATGTGCTGGATATCATTAAATCTCATTCAAAAGCGACAGTACTGAATGCAACGGAGCTGGCGAGAGGCCTGGGAAATGAGAAGGCGGCCAACATTATTCTGTTGGGAACTATCATCAAATCCATGGGACTTGAGCATATTGACTGGGAGAGCATTCTGCGCGCCAACATTAAACCACAGTTTGTTGACCTGAACTTGAAGGCCATCAAGGTGGGAATGGAAGCTATGTGACCGTTTGAAAGCTCAGAAGTGAATATACTGGATTCGAACGGAGAAAGGGACACCTTGTCCGTAAGGACAGGGTGATTCCTCTTTATAGGAGATGAGGACACCTATGGAGAGGAGAACAGTATCAAGTAAATATGTTTTAATGAAGAAGGGTGTGTATAATATGATTTCCGAAAGAATGAAACCTTATGTAAATAATAATTCTGCGATTCGTGCTATGTTTGAAGAGGGAAACAGGCTAAAAGCGCTTTATGGAGAAGACAAAGTTTTTGATTTCAGTATTGGAAATCCAAACGTTCCGGCGCCAGATTGTGTTCAGGAGACAATCATCGATCTGGTGAAAAACATGGACCCGGTTGTTCTGCACGGGTACATGAATAATGCTGGTTTTGAGGATGTGAGACAGTCGATTGCGGAATCCTTGAACAGACGGTTTGGCACGAATTTTGCGGCTAAGAACTTGATTATGACGGTAGGTGCTGCCAGTGGTTTGAACATTACTTTTAAGGCTTTACTGGACCCAGGCGACGAGGTAATCGTATTCGCTCCTTACTTCTTGGAATATGGTGCATATGTGAAGAATTATGATGGAGTATTGGTTGAGGTTTCACCAGATACTTCTACGTTCCAGCCGAATCTGGAAGAGTTCAAGAGTAAGATTAACGAGAAGACTAAGGCAGTCATCGTAAATAACCCGCACAATCCTACCGGAGTGGTTTATTCGGAGGATACCATCAAAAAGCTGGCTACGATTATGGAAGAGAAAGAAAAAGAAGTAGGACATCCGATCTACCTGATTTCAGATGAGCCTTACAGAGAGCTGGCCTATGACGGTGTTGAGGTACCATATCTGACGAAGTATTACAAGGACACGATCGTTGGATATTCCTATAGCAAATCCCTGTCACTTCCAGGAGAGCGTATCGGCTATGTGGTAATTCCGGATGAGCTGGACGGCAGTGATGAAGTGATTCAGGCGGCTACGATCGCTAACCGTATTTTGGGTTCCGTAAACGCTCCTTCTTTGATTCAGAAGGTAGTTGGAAGATGCGTGGATGCGGCAGTTAATGTGGAGTACTATGACAGGAACCGCAAGACTCTCTATGAGGGCCTTACAAAACTGGGCTTTGAGTGTGTAAAACCTCAGGGAGCGTTTTATCTGTTTGTGAAATCTCCAATAAAAGACGAAAAAGAGTTTGTGGAGGCTGCTAAGAAATATAATATTTTGATGGTAGCAGGAAGCTCCTTTGCTTGCCCAGGATACGTTCGGCTAAGTTATTGCGTTTCTTATGAAAGTATCAAAAACAGTCTGCCGGAATTTGAGAAGTTAGCAAAAGAGCTGTTCTAGATATCAGGCCTACGGAGGTGGACCAATGGCATATAAGCTGTTAATCATTAATCCTGGTTCGACCAGCACAAAACTGGCGATCTATGAGGATGAGAAGAAAATTGTTCAGGAAAATATAGAACATGATACTACAGAACTGGCAAAATACGATCAAATTCCCGATCAAATTCCATTTCGAATGGAGATCATACAGCAGTTCCTGAAAAAGAATGGAGTGAAGCAGGAAGAGTTGTCTGCGATTGTAGGGCGAGGGGGCTTAGTCCCTGGCCTACATGCGGGTGGTTATACGGTGAATGATGAACTGTTTTTTGCGCTGGAAAGCGATATCAGTTCCCCTCATGCCTCGAATTTAGGGGGGATGCTGGCGAAATTATGTGCGGAATCTGTGGGAATTCCGGCCTATATCTATGACGCCGTGACAGGAGGAGAGCTGACTCCTGTGGCGCAAGTAACAGGAATCCCGGAGATCACTAGACAGAGTTTTTGCCATTTGCTGAATAGCCATGCGATGGCTTTGAAATATGCGAAGTCCATAGACAGGGACTATAAAGATTTGAACCTCATTGTGGCTCATTTGGGCGGCGGAGTCTCCATCAGCGTGCACTCCAAAGGAAAGATTGTGGATTCTCTAGGGGATGATGACGGACAGTTTTCGCCGGAGAGGGCAGGAAGTGTTCCGGGCCTGCAGTTGGTGGAGCTGTGTTATTCCGGTAATTATACGAGAGCGGACATGAAAAAGAAAGTGCGCGGCAAAGGCGGTATGTATGCCCACTTGGGAACCAGCGACTGCCGTGTGATTGAGAAAATGATTCAGGATGGAGATAAGCATGCAGAATTGGTATTTAGAGCTCAGGCTTATCAGATTGCCAAGGGAATTGGACTTTTGAGTGTCGCCCAGAGAGGAAATACGGATGCTATTATCCTGACTGGCGGTGTGGCAAATTCCAAGATGCTTACAGATATGGTAAAAGAGTATGCAGGTTTCATCGCTCCTATTGAGGTATTGCCAGGAGAGAATGAGATGGAGGCTTTGGCCTTCGGAGGATTACGTCTGCTGAGGGGTGAGGAACAGCCTCATGTCTATCAGTTGCCGAGTGTGCGGAATCAGCACAAGAGTTATCGGCATTGGCGCCCGTCATAAACGAAATAAACATTTTATGATCCCTTGTGAGCGGTCTGTGATTGGCAGGCCGTTCACTCTGTACAGAAAAGGGGCTGCCGTACGAATGATGATTTCATTTCACATCATTTAGTGCGACAGTGCCCCTTTTTGTAGGGAATTGATTTGTCTTGGCCGATGAAGAAACATTCACCGGCCAAGAAGGTTATTTATTGTAAAAGCATTTTGTATACAGTTCTTTAATCTCAGACATCAGAGGATATCTCGGATTTGCGGAAGTACACTGGTCGTTGAAGGCCTGTTCTGTCATCTTATCCAGAGTATCGAAGAAGTATTTCTCGTCAATTCCATAGGCCTGAATGCTTGGTTTGATCTCGATAGCTTTCTTCAGATCTTCCAGTTTTTGATGAGTTTGTCAAAGACTTCTTGGTCGTCTTTTCCAGTTAATCCAACATAGCGTCCGATCTCAGCGTAGCGAGCCAGGGCCTGAGGATATTCATACTGTGGGAAGGTACCCATTCTGGTGGGAACTTCCGCAGAGTTATACTTCATGACCTCGGTGAGAATCACAGCATTTGCGATTCCATGAGGAAGGTGATGGAAAGCTCCAAGTTTATGAGCCATGGAGTGGTTTAATCCCAGGAATGCATTGGCGAAAGCCATACCTGCCAGGCAGGAAGCGTTGGCCATGTGATCTCTCGCTTCCACATCATTGCCGTCTTTGTAAGCCCTTGGAAGGTAGTCAAACACTAATTTGATTGCTTTCAGGGATAAGCCCTGGGTGTAATCGCTGGCCATGATGGAGACGTAGGACTCGATAGCGTGGGTCATTACGTCGATACCAGAAGCGCAGGTCAGACCCTTTGGTTGGCTCATCATGTTGTCAGTGTCTACGATGGCCATGTTCGGCATCAGCTGGTAGTCTGCCAGAGGCCATTTTACACCGGTGTCTTGGTCAGTGATGATCGCGAAAGGCGTAACTTCGGAACCTGTTCCTGAGGAAGTCGGAATCGCTACGAAGTAAGCTTTTTCACCCATCTTCGGGAAGGTGTAGACTCTCTTACGAATGTCCATGAAGTCCATCGCCATATCGTCGAAGTTTGCATCGGGATGTTCGTACAGTACCCACATTACTTTGCCGGCATCCATCGCGGAACCACCGCCCAGAGCGATGATGCAGTCAGGTTCGAACGCACGCATCGCGGCTGCTCCTGCCTTTGCGCTGGCCAAAGTGGGGTCTGGAGCCACATCGTAGAAGCAGGTGTGGACAATGCCCATCTCGTCTAATTTTGCTTCGACTTTTTTGGTATATCCATTTTTGTAGAGGAAGCTGTCTGTCACGATAAAGGCTCTCTTTTTGTGCATGATGGTACCCAGTTCGTCGAGAGCTACCGGTGTACAGCCTTTCTTGAAGTAAACTTTCTCAGGTGCACGGAACCACAGCATATTCTCTCTCCTTTCTGCTACGGTCTTAATATTCAGAAGATGTTTTACTCCCACGTTTGCGGAGACAGAGTTTCCGCCCCAGGAGCCGCAGCCTAAAGTCAGAGAAGGCTCCAGCTTAAAGTTATAAAGATCGCCGATACCGCCCTGAGAGGATGGAGTATTGATTAAGATACGGCAGGTCTTCATAGCGTCAGAATGTTTTGCGATTTTTTCTTTCTCATTTACGTTTACATAGAGTGAGGAGGTGTGCCCATATCCACCGTCTGCCACGAGCTGTGCTGCTTTTTCCAGCGCTTCGTCGAAGGTCTTAGCCTTGTACATAGCCAGTACTGGGGACAATTTCTCGTGGGCAAAAGGTTCGGAGATATCGACAGATTCCACTTCTCCTATTAGGACTTTCGTGTTGTCCGGTACTTTGACGCCAGCCATGGAAGCGATTACCGGGGCGGGCTGTCCGACAATTTTCGCGTTCAATGCCCCATTGATTAAGATGGTGGCGCGAACTTTGTCCAGTTCTTCTGGATTCAGGAAGTAGCAACCTCTTTTGAGAAATTCAGCTTTGGCCTGATCGTATACGGATTCCAAAATGGTCACAGACTGTTCGGATGCACAGATCATACCGTAGTCAAAAGTTTTTGAATGAATGACGGAGTTGACAGCCATTCGAATATCTGCAGTGTCATCGATGATGACTGGTGTATTTCCAGGGCCTACTCCTACGGCTGGTTTGCCGGATGAATAGGCAGCTTTTACCATGCCGGGACCTCCAGTTGCCAGAATGAGGTCTGCGTCTTTCATAACCTGATTTGTCAGTTCCAGAGACGGCACGTCAATCCATCCGATGATACCTTCAGGAGCGCCTGCTGCTACAGCAGCGTCAAGAACGATTTTTGCAGCCTCAGCAGTACACTTTTTAGCTCTTGGATGGGGGCTGATGATGATGGCATTTCTGGTTTTCAGCGCAATAAGAGTTTTAAATATCGCGGTGGAAGTAGGGTTGGTAGTAGGGATAACTGCTGCAATCAGTCCTACAGGCTCCGCGATTTTTTTGATTCCATATGTAGGATCTTCCTCGATTACGCCACAGGTCTTTGTGTGACGGTAAGCATTATATACGTATTCAGCAGCGTAGTGATTTTTGATGATTTTGTCTTCTACGAGGCCCATGCCGCTTTCTTCGACAGCCATCTTTGCCAGTGGAATTCGAGCTTTATTTGCAGCAGTAGCTGCTGCCAGAAAAATTTTATCTACTTGTTCTTGTGTGTAGGTAGAAAAGATTTTCTGAGCTTTCCGCATATCCTCCATTTTTGCGGTTAATGTCTCCACAGAATCAATTAATGGTGTAGTGGTCTTCTTTTTTTGCCATAACTTATCCTCCCAAGATTGTTAATTAAATGTCCAAATGGGTATCTGAATTGTATGGCTTATTATAGACATATCTTGTGAAAAAAAGTCAATATCAATTTAAGAATGTTTGATTAATAAAAAAAGTGTTTTTATTTACGAGAAAATTAAGAAATTTGATTATAAGATTTTAGAAAATATAACATAATTGATAATAAGATAACGTTAATTAAATATCAATATTGAGGAAAAATAAACCATCCATACTCAATCAAAAAGGATATGAGATTATGGATGGTTTTTGAAAATGTAAAAATACTTAATTATTTTAAGTGATGAGAATATAATTACTTATTTTTCATGTTAGCACGTTTACGCTCGCGGGGGATCTAAAATCCGTTTACGGATTCTGAGACTCGTGGGGGTTACTTCCAGCAGTTCGTCGTTATCTATGAATTCCAGAGCTTGTTCGAGACTCAAAATTTTAGGTGGAGTCAGTTTCAGGGCTTCGTCAGCTGAGGAGGAGCGAGTGTTTGTGAGATGTTTGGTCTTACATACGTTTAATTCAATATCCTCTGCTTTACCGTTCTGACCGATTACCATTCCACAGTAAACTTTTTCACCGGGGCCGATGAAAAGAGTACCTCTGTCCTGAGCTGAGAAAAGGCCGTAAGTAACTGCCTCGCCGGCTTCAAATGCGATGAGAGAGCCTTGTTTGCGGTATTGAAGATCACCTTTATAGGGCCCATAGCCATCGAAGATTGTGTTTAGGACTCCATTTCCCTTTGTGATCGTCAGAAATTCATTGCGGAATCCGATTAAACCGCGGGCCGGAATGGAGAATTCCAGGCGGGAGGAGCCGTCACTGAGCAGACTCATTCCGTGGAGTTCACCTTTTCTCTCGCTGAGTTTTTGAATTACGGAACCTGAAAATTCTTCAGGAACGTCGATGTAGGCGATTTCCATGGGCTCTAGTCGTTTTCCTCGCTCATCCTCATGGTACAGAACTTCTGCCTTGCTGACTGCAAACTCGTAACCCTCACGGCGCATATTCTCGATCAAGACAGAGAGATGGAGCTCTCCACGTCCGGAAACTTTAAAACATTCGGTGGTGTCAGTCTCCTCTACACGGAGGCTGACATCGGTGTTCAGCTCTCTCATCAGACGGTCGCGGAGATGACGGGAGGTGACATATTTTCCTTCCAGTCCTGCCAGAGGACTGTCGTTGACCATGAAGTTCATGGAGATGGTCGGCTCAGAGATCTTCTGGAAAGGAATCGGAGATGGATGTTCTGGGTCGCAGATGGTATCTCCAATGTGAAGATCTGCGATTCCGGAGATTGCGACGATAGAACCGATCTGGGCTTCTTTTACTTCCACTTTGTTTAAACCGTCAAATTCGTAGAGGTTGCTGATCTTTACCCGGGCTTTTTTATCAGGGTTGTGTTCATTTACAATGATGACATCCTGGTTGACGCGGATAGTTCCTTGCTCTACTTTTCCGACGCCGATACGGCCTACATACTCGTTGTAGTCGATGGTGCTTATCAGAACCTGAGTTGGCTCATCAGGGTCTCCTTCCGGGGCAGGAATGTAGTTTAGGATGGTCTCAAAGAGAGGAACCATATTTTTAGGAGCGTCATTTAAATCCAACACAGCGTGTCCTGCTTTTGCTGAGGCGTAAAGGAAAGGGCAATCCAGTTGTTCATCGGAAGCCTCCAAGTCCATGAGCAGTTCTAGAACCTCGTCGATGACCTCGTTGGGGCGTGCCTCAGGCCGGTCGATTTTGTTGATACAGACAATCACGTGAAGGTCCAGCTCCAGGGCTTTTTTAAGCACGAATTTTGTCTGCGGCATGGCGCCTTCAAAAGCATCCACCAGAAGGATTACGCCGTCAACCATTTTCAGGACACGTTCGACCTCGCCGCCGAAGTCGGCATGTCCAGGTGTATCTATAATATTGATCTTTGTGTTTTTATAATAGACGGCAGTGTTTTTGGAAAGAATAGTAATTCCACGTTCTCTTTCGAGATCATTGGAGTCCATGACACGTTCCTTGACTTCTTGGTTTTCCCGAAAAACACCACTTTGTTTTAATAGTTCGTCTACCAAGGTAGTTTTACCGTGATCTACGTGAGCAATAATCGCCACGTTTCTCACGTCTTCGCGTTTGATTTTCATAATTTAAGTTCCTTTCTTTGACAACAGATAATTGCTTGCTATTGTTAGGGTACAGGCAGATTGAGCGGGCCTGTACATGATATTTTTCTACATATTGAATGGAGTCAACCCCTAAAGTGTATCATATTTTTTAAAGATTACAAGGTCCTTCAAAAAAAATTATTTTTGGTTCTAAAAATGTAATTCCGTTAATACACATATATAGAAAACCGTAAAAACGGGGACGGTATCTCCGATGCCGTCAGAGATGACCTATGGTACTATTAAGAGGAAGGGGAACTATCAATCATGGCAGATAAGATTATTGAAAACAATCAAGTATCCATTATGGGAAAAATTTCAACGGAATTTACGTTTAGTCACCAGGTATTTGGAGAGGGGTTCTACACATTGGAACTGCTGGTGAAAAGACTGAGCGATTCGGAAGACAGAATTCCGCTGATGGTCTCAGAGAGACTTGTGGATGTGACTCAGGACTATGTGGGCGAGTACATCCAGGTACACGGACAGTTTCGTTCTTATAACCGGCATGAGGAAAAGAGAAACCGGCTGGTATTGTCTGTGTTTGTGAGAGAATTAAGCTTTGTGGAGGAGGAAGACGATTCCCTGACGGTGAACCAGATTTTTCTAGACGGCTATATTTGCAAGCCGCCGGTCTATCGAAAACACCTCTGGGAAGAGAGATTGCAGATCTCTTGCTGGCTGTCAATCGTCCGTATGGAAAGTCTGACTACATACCCTGCATATGCTGGGGAAGAAATGCACGCTATGCATCAGCTTTTGAGGTGGGCGGACATGTGCTGATCTGGGGGCGGATTCAAAGCCGCGACTATATGAAAAAGATCGGTGAGAACGAGACAGAAAAGCGAACCGCCTACGAAGTCTCCGTCAGCAAGTTAGAATATTTGGAATAACAGTTCATCCATGCGCCGGAGCGAGCGCAGAGGGAGGAGCAAGCGTGCTTGCGGAGGCCGTTGCGAGAAAGGGTGCAGCTTTTCCTGATTTTGGCAATAAACAGGCACAATACTTGCATTTTTAGGGATTTTGCTGTAATATAAAACATACTTATAGTTTTATCCTTGTTATGGAGTATTGCGTGAGATAGGGACAGCGACATGCGAGGACTGGAAAATTCAGAGCAACAGAAGAATTTATCCGTGTGCTTGGAAAGCCGCAGATAAACCACACATGATTTTAAGAAGGAATGGCGATGAAAAAAGGTCTTGTAGAAGTGTACTGCGGTACTGGAAAAGGAAAATCTACGCTAGCTCTCGGTCAGAGTGTTCGGGCATGTGCCCAGGGAAAGAGTGTGATCATCATACAGTTCCTCAAGGGTAAAGAGAGCAGTGAGTTGGAGTTTATCGAAGATTTGAGTCCATTGGACTTGAAAATTTTCCGATTTGAGAAGTCCAAAATTTATTACGAAAATTTAAGTGAACAGGAGAAAGCAGAGGAGAAGAAAAACATTCTCAACGGGCTGAACTTTGCGAAAAAAGTGATAGCTACAGAGGAATGTGATCTGCTGGTTCTGGATGAAATTTTTGGAGTTGTGGACCATGGTATTATCACTGTGGACGAACTAAAGAAACTCATGGAGCTGGTGGATGAGATGCATCTGGTTCTGACTGGGGATTGTATGCCCAAGGAAATTCAGTCGATGGTGGACTGTATCACAACTCTAGAGACGAAAGTATTGCAGGAGAGAGAATCGTAGTCTGTGTGCATGTATTTGTGACAGTGAAGCCTAAAGGATGAACTGTTACTTTGCAAAGGAAAATTCGGAATAAATGCATTGACAATCATTGGAAAGCATGCTATAGTTACAGAAATCACAGTTAAGAAAGATAGAGGTTGCGTTTTTTATCAGTAATCTGTTGGATGTGGCAGGCACAGAAGAAAACAGAGGAAAGGAAAAAACGCCGAAAGGATTACCGGCCTGTTTCGGTGATTCTTGGGCATACAGTTAAGAGCTGTGTGACTGTCATCGTAAGATGGTGCGCTATCTAAAGATCAGATAATAGCTTGGATTCTTTAGAGGCGGACGAAAGGTCGGCCTCTTTTTATTACTAGGAAATTCCGTTGGATTTCTTGGTAAATAAAAAAACCTCCGGGCAGGATACGCACATTTTGTTTCTGAACAAAGAGATTTTGAGAGTACATATTATCATTAAGGAGGAGAAAATTATGGCAATTTTTACTGGCGCAGGTGTAGCGATTGTAACCCCGATGCTTCCGACAGGTGAAGTGAATTACGATAAACTTGGTGAATTGATTGAATTTCAGATTGAGAATCACACAGATGCGATTATCATCTGCGGGACAACCGGAGAGTCCTCAACTTTGACGCATGGAGAGCATCTTTCTGCAATCAAATATACAGTTGATAAAGTGGCAAAGAGAGTGCCGGTTATCGCGGGAACAGGCTCGAACTGTACGGAGACGGCAATCATGATGTCAAAGGAGGCTGAGTCCTATGGAGCGGATGCGCTTTTGCTGGTGACTCCATACTATAACAAAGCGACGCAGAATGGGTTGATTGCACATTTCACTGCGATAGCCAATGCCGTGTCTATTCCGATTATTCTATATAATGTACCGAGCCGTACTGGCTGTAATATTATGCCGGAGACAGCGGTATCACTGGCTAGAAATGTGGAAAATATTGTGGCGATCAAGGAAGCTTCAGGAAATATTTCTCAGATCGCAAAATTGATGTCCTTGGCGGATGGTTGTATTGATTTGTACTCAGGAAATGACGATCAGGTGGTACCACTTCTGTCTTTGGGAGGCAAAGGTGTGATCTCAGTTCTGTCCAATGTAGCTCCTCAGGAGACCCATGACATGGTTGCAAAATACCTGGAAGGTGATGTAAAGGGCAGCTGTGAGATTCAGCTTCGGGCCACAGAGCTGGTGGAAGCTTTATTCTGTGAGGTAAATCCGATTCCAGTGAAGGCGGCATTGAACCTGATGGGCAAGGATGTAGGACCGCTGCGTCTGCCTCTGACGGATATGGAGCCGGCCAATTTGAAGAGATTGGAAAAAGCCATGATTGATTTCGGAATCAAACTGGCATAAGAGAGGATGACTGAGATGACGAGAATTATTATGCATGGCTGCAACGGCCATATGGGGCAAGTAATCAGCGGATTGGTGGCTCAGGATGCGGATGCTGAGATTGTGGCCGGAATTGATATGATGGACAACAGAGAAAATGGCTATCCGGTATTTACTGATTTGGATTCTTGTCAGGTGGATGCGGATGCTATCATTGATTTCTCTAATGCAAAAGCAGTGGATGCTCTGATGGATTACAGCGCCAAGAGAGGAATTCCGTTGGTATTATGTACTACGGGGCTCAGTGAGGAGCAGAATGCGAAGGTAGACGAGATCAGCAAAAAAGTGGCGATTATGAAGTCTGCGAACATGTCTTTGGGAATTAATACCTTGTTTAAATTAATTCAGGAAGCGGCAAAGGTGCTGGCTACGGCGGGCTTTGACATGGAGATTGTGGAACGGCATCACCACCTTAAAGTGGATGCACCTAGCGGGACTGCGCTCGCATTGGCAGACAGTTTGAACGAGGCAATGGACCATAAATATCATTATGTCTATGATCGAAGCCAGGTGAGACAAAAGAGAGATGAGAAAGAGATTGGAATTAGTGCGGTTCGAGGCGGAAGCATCGTGGGAGAGCATGAGATTATTTTCGCAGGGCCGGACGAGGTGATCGAGTTTAAGCACACCGCGTATTCCAAGGCTGTTTTTGGAAAGGGTGCGGTGGAAGCTGCAAAATATTTAGCTGGTAAGCCAGCCGGCAGATATGACATGAAAGATGT
>ENA-OQCB01000498-OQCB01000498.1-human-gut-metagenome-genome-assembly--contig:-NODE-498-length-18207-cov-4.228927_pt1 | contig 18207 bp, 15 predicted proteins | sample MGYA00242493_ERZ504568 | MGnify/ENA primary metagenome ERZ504568 (study PRJEB26092, sample SAMD00036229) | human gut metagenome | host: Homo sapiens | study: EMG produced TPA metagenomics assembly of...
CCATACCAATGGCATCCAACACCAGGTATTTGAAACCCTGCTCGGCAGCGAAATCGACCATTCGTACCCAGGAAGGATAAGACATCCCGTATGTAAATCCATCCCACACAGCTCCGTTGATACGCCAGTCCCAGACAGCCAATTCCCGGTTTCACCCACGAAAAATCATAACGAGAGTCGGGATCCGGATTCAGCAACTCCAACAAATGGGAATCGGTCAACACGCCAGGTGTCGTCCCATACAAAACAACACGCCAGGCTGAAGTATATCCCGGCGACAAATCGGCCGGCTTAGAAGCAACCGAAAAGAGCGATTCGCCCCCTTTGGATTGTAAGACAAGAGGTGCTCCTGTTTCCAGGCAGGCTTCATGGATCGCCATATAATGTCTATCGCCCGCCTTCACGGTCATCACCGGAAGACGAGTTCCATCTGTTTCCGTCAACTTTTCAGGTCCTATATTGTGGTTTTCTCCATTATAGAACCATGCCGTATAATCTCCGGCGAAGTTATAGGCCGTCAGTTCAGACTGCACATTTACACACTCTCCTTCACCTTCCGGTATTTTATAACAGAATGCAAAGCCGTCATTATACCCCCGGACCACCAACTGCATCCGCTCCGGTTGCCCGGCAGGATTCAGCAAATCGATCACTAATTCATTGAAATGGTCTTTGACCACAGCTCGCTTTCCCCAGAGCGGTCGCCATTCATTCCTGACTTGCCGGTCAGAAACATTCTCTATTTTCCAACCGGAAGAAGGAACCGTCTCCTGCGATTCCAGTTTGAAACCCAACGAAGATTCTTTAATTAAAACTTCTCTATTGGCTGCAAAAGTATATGTCAGCAAACCGTCGTTATGCCGCTGAATAGCCATCACCAACTTTTTATCGGGAGAGAAAACCTGATAAAGCTTGGGAAGATATTGAGCCCAAACGCTGTTCCCCTCCAGCCAAACGAACAGCAGCAAAACAAATGTTACAAATCTTGTATTCATAATATGTTTTTGTAGGTATTAAATATTAGATTCTTTCATTCTACTTTCATGGTCCTCGAACTGTAGATCATCATCTATCGGGCAAATATAAGAACAAAAAGAAGGTTTCCATCACAGAGACCTTCTTTTTCTTAAACAAATGTGTCTAATCTAAATATGTTATAGTGTTATTGGTGTGCCGTTATAGAAGTCCAGGATTTTGGTACGGAAGATAAAGTCATACTTGGCTTGGGCCTGTTCGGACAAGCTCTGGGCATACTTCGTTTTAGCTTCGCTGTATTCGAAGACTGTGCTTTTGCCGGCGGCATAACGGTCTTCGGCATAAGAGAAAGCCTCCTTGCTGGCGAGGACTGATTTGTCGGATGCGGTATATTTATCCTGGGCGGCAGTCGCATTATAATAGGCTTGCTGGATTTCCTTATACAACACTTTCTTCGTATTCTCCATCATCAACTCCCGGTTCCGGATACCTATACGGGCGGAACGGACATTATTGCGAACCTGGAAACGGTTGAACAGCGGAATACTCAGGCTGAACCCGATCGTTTTACGTCCGTTATTCTTCAGCTGATCGCTGAAAGGAAGGTTCGTATAGTCGCCATCACCGGAATAATGGTAATAGCCGTTGCTGTAGCTGGCACCAAAATTCAGTTTCGGATAATAACCTGCTTGAGCCACTTTCAACATCTTCTTCTGGCTTTCCAAGAGATATTCCTGCTCTTTGATCTGCGGCTTGAAAGCAACGGCATGATCATAGACATTGTCCGGTGGGAGAATGCTGCTCATATACCGCTCGACAGCATCCTCGATTTCAGGGACTACGATATCGAAATTTTCACCGTCGCGTTCCAGTTCGAGGCTTTGCGTCAAGTCGAGCAATGCCAGTTTCACATTGTTGCGCGCTTCGGTCAACGAGACTTCGTCCTTCGCCAGCTGTGCTTTCATATCGTATAGTTGGGAAAGAGGGACTTTCCCGTTCTTTACCAAAGCTTCGGTTTTCACGACCTGTTCATTGCTCAGCGCGACCTGCAACTCGGCTATCTTCTGGACTTCCTTATTATATAAAACCTGCACATAGTAGGAAGCAACATTGATCGACAAATCTTCCTTCGCCTTATTCAAAGTTTCAACAGCCGCTTTCAAGTCCAGCTTGCGGGCAGCGATATCGTTCGGAATACGCAAGCCGTCGAATATCGGCATACTCAAAGAGACGGAGGCCGAGGTATTGGCCGAGTTTTGGTCCACAATCACACCCGTTTTGGAAGGAGAACGCCCGAAGTCGAAATTCTGTCCGACATTAGCATTCAGGTCGGGCAACCAACTGAACTTACTGGTGTTCAATTCCACTTTCCGGCTTTCCTGATCCTGCTCTTTCTGCTTCAGATCGATGTTATGCTCGATCGCGTAACGGATACATTCTTCCAGAGACCATTGTTTGGCAGATTCCTGCCCCCAAGCAAGAGTACCGGAAAGAAACAAAGTCGTAGCTATTATTAATTGGCTTCTCATCATTTTATCGTTTACAATTATTTCTTATTCGGATCGACAATCGCCCCGCGTACCTTTTCGTTTTCGGCAAGACCTTCCTTTATCTCGATCTTGATACCATCGGACAACCCCACCTTAACGGCCCTCTTTTCAAACTGCTGCTCCGGCTTTTCCGCTTTTACCACCTGCACGAAAGTAGAGTCGCCACTAAACTCGACACAACTTTCAGGTACGGATAAAACATTCTCCGCACGCTTCAACACGATCTCGGCATTAGCGCTGTAACCGGCACGGATAAAAGCATCGCCGGGCATATGTACGGCGGCCTTCACCTCAAACAGTACGGCCCCGTTCTCTTCCACTCCCTTAGGAGCCACATACTCCAGTTCGGCATCGAATGTGCGGCTTTCCATAGCGCCGACCGTCAATTTGATTGGCATCCCTTCATGGATACGACCGACTTCCGTCTCGTCTACTTTCCCCTTAAAGATCATATTGTTCATATCGGCAACGGTAGCGATCGTCGTACCGTCATTGAACGTGTTCGACTGGATCACCGAATTACCGACCTTGATAGGCACATCCAAGATCATACCAGTGATAGTGGAACGGACCTGTGTCGTACTGGAAGCGGCAGACCGTTTGGAGATACCTTCGCGGATAATCTCAAGAGCATCCTGAGCATTTTCAGCCTCTTCTTGTGCCTTCTTATAGTTGGCAAGAGATGTTTCGTAATCTTCTTTGGAAATAACCCCCTGTTTATGTAACTCTTCATCACGTTTGAAGGTAGCACTGATCTGTTCGAGGCTGATCTTCGCCACCCTTACACGCGATTCGGCGCTATTCAACTGAACCATTTCAGGGATCACCTTGATACGGGCAATGATTTCCCCTTCTTTCACCATCTGTCCGGCTTCTTTCAGCAACTCGGAAATGATACCCGACATTTGCGGTTTGATAAGGACTTCATCACGAGGTTCGACCTTTCCGGTCGCCACGGTCTTCGTCTCAATCGTGTCACGTGCAGGAGTAACCAACTCATAGACGGTAATGACAGGTTGCGCTTTCTTCCACAAGAAATAGAAAGTGCCGACAACAGCAGCCCCGACTACTACCAAAAAGATGATCCGCAGGACTTTTTTTACGATACGATTCTTCATAACTATATTCTTTTTTAATTGACAATGGAAATATTTATGATTTATGATTTATAATTTATGATTTGTATCAACGTATAAATCATAAATTATAAATCATAAATCCAATTTACTCTTCTCTAATAGCGTCGATAGCCTTGATTTGCATAGCACGCCAGGCAGGGATCAACCCGGCAAGGAGACCGCTGAACAGCAAGATTACAGTTGCTGCTACCGCTGTCCCGATATGAATTTCGGGATTGGAGAAAAACGTTTCGTTAGACGCATCTCCTCCGCCGCTTGCCATCGCATTGTTCACCACATCAAGCAGGAACACACCCACACTAAGCCCGATCAACCCGGCAAGGGATGTCAGCAGCAAGCTCTCGCTCATGATCTGTGATATAATATCGAAAGGTTTCGCACCGATCGCACGGCGTACTCCGATCTCGCGTGTCCGCTCCCGGACCGTCACCATCATAATATTACTGACCCCGATGATACCAGCCAGCAGGGTACCGATACCGACCAGCCAGACCAAAATATTAATGCCGGTGAACAGCATGTCGAATGTTTCAAACTGCTTGGCTATCGTAAAACTGCTGATAGCATGTTCATCCGTCGGGGAAATCTCGTTCTGCGAACGCAGGACCGCCTTTATATCTTCCACCATCTTATCACAGGAGTAGCCATCGTCGGCCGTCGCACACAGGAACCAGAACTTGTCTCCCTGGTTGGAAGCCTGCTGGAGTGTCTTGAACGGGATCATCACGCTCTCCTCCGTACGCCCGCCGATCTGGGCACGGGGCTTCGGCTTGATCACACCCACTACCTGGTAATAGATGCCGTTCACTCGTATGTACTGCCCGATCGGATCTTCATCCGGAGCAAAAAGGACTTCGCGCACGATATTACCAATCAGGCACACCTTACGCTTTTCGATCATGTCGATTTCATTCAACAGACGTCCTGCCAAGATATGCTGCGTTTCGATATTGAAATATTCGGATAGACACCACGCACGTTATATGTACCCGCTTTCTGTCCTCTCACCACATTGTTCTGTCCGCCCCATTGCATAATCATCGGTGAAAGATAGCGTACCCCTTTCACCCGCTGGCGGATCGTTTCCAAGTCGCGATTGCGCATTTGCCAGTAGCGTCCTTTCTTATACCCCTTGTAAGGCTCACCGGTCCGTTCGGAAAAGAAGAAAGCAGAGTTCGTCGAAAAAACCGTCGACGTTCTTCAACACACCATTCTTCAAACCGTTGCCGGAGCCTAACAGGATCACAAGCATCAGGATGCCCCAGAACACTCCGAAACCGGTCAACAGGCTACGGGTTTTATTACGGGTGATCGTCACCCATATTTCTACCCAACGATCTATATCAAACATATTCTTCTAAATTAAAGAATGAAAGAATTAAAAAATGAAAAAATTATTCACTACGCATGGCTTCAATGGCTGTGATCTTGACTGCCTTACGGGCAGGGAAATAGCCAGCCAGCACGCCAGCCCCGATGATCAGGGCCGTAGCAGACAGTGCCACACTGAGGTTCACCGTTGGATTCTGAAAGATACTCATGTCATCCTGTGAAACATTCTTTCCGGCATTCATCATCTCCATGACCGAATTGATGCCTTCCGTCAATCCGATTCCTAAGATCATGCCTAAATAACCGAATACTGCCGTGATCAGGATCGATTCGATAATAATCAGTTTCAAGATGGAAAACGGAGTCGCTCCTATCGCTTTCCGGATACCGAACTCCCTCGTCCGTTCCCGTACCGTTATCAGCATGATGTTGCTCACGCCTACGATACCGGCGGTCAGTGTCCCGATACCGATCACCCAGATAAAGAGAGCGATACCATTCATCATCCCATTCAACATCATGAAGTTTTCGAGCGTACTCCACATACCGATCGCCCGCCGGTCTTCAGGATCAAACCAATGCCGCGCTCCCATCTGTTCGCGGAAACGTTTATCAAAAGCGTCAAATTCTTCCTGTGTGGAGATACCTTTCACCGTAAAGATGATCTCGTCCAGTCCGTAGCCGGCGTTATACAAGGTCTGCGCCGTACTGAAAGGGATATAGGCCGGCGCGTTGTTGTCATTATTCTCCGCCTTATAGACGCCGATCACCTGGTAGGCAACACTTCCTGCATTCACATATTTACCCAACGGGTCCTCGCCTTTGAAAAGCACTTCTTTCATACGGGGACTCAGGACAATCACTTTTCTTTTTTCCTTTACATCTATATCATTGATAAAACGGCCGTTTCCAACCGTCATTTCGATATTGTCGATCACCGCCTTCGACGGATGCACACCGTTCAGGGAATAGGCGTTATATTCGTCTCCGTAGGAAAGTGTATCACTCCGGCTGATACTCGCTGTGATCAAGTCAACTTCAGGGTTTTCACGCGGGATGGCGATCAGGTCTTCATCTTTGTATTCGATCCTGCGGTTCATCTGCATCCCCTTATACGGCTTACTCGTATAGCGTGGCCATGTCTCCACCCGGTTCAGGCTGAAATTGCGGAAGTTCGACATGACCCCGTTCTTCAAACCGTTGCCAGCCCCCAAGAGGACAATCAACATGAAGATTCCCCATGCTACGGAGAAGCCGGTCAGGAAGGTACGAAGTTTATTCTTTTGGATCGTACTCCATATTTCTCGGAAATTATCAAAATCAAACATGTCCCAATCCCTTTTCTATTGTTTCTATCAAACCGTCTTTTACACGGATAATACGGTCGGTAGCTTCGGCTACGGAAGGTTCGTGTGTCACGATCACCATCGTCAGCCCTTCGAGGTTTACTCTCCGGAGCAGTTCCATCACCTCGACCGTCGTTTTACTGTCCAACGCTCCGGTCGGCTCATCCGCCAGGATCACCTGCGGCTTGGCAATCAGGGCACGGGCAATGGCAACACGCTGTTTCTGTCCGCCGGACATTTCGTTAGGCATATGTTCCGCCCAATCCTTCAGTCCGACCATATCCAGATATTCCAACGCCATAGCGTTCCTCTTCTTGCGACTGACTCCCTGGTAGTACAGGGGCAACGCGACGTTCTCCATCGCATTTTTGAATGAAATCAGGTTAAAGGACTGGAAAATGAAACCGATCATCCGGTTACGCAGTTCCGCCGCACGGGTTTCGCTCAGATTGCGGATCAACTGCCCGTTCAGGGTATACGTGCCCGTATCGTATGTATCCAGTATTCCTAAGATATTCAGCAATGTAGACTTTCCCGATCCCGACGCCCCCATAATAGACACCATCTCTCCCTTCTCTATATCCAAGTTTATGCCTTTCAAAACATGCAGAGGCGCACCGTTGAAATACGTTTTGTTAATTCCTTCCAGATGAATCATCATATATGTTGTTACTTTTTCTGTTAGACGAACATTTTGCAAAATCGTTACACAAATAGGAAAATATTTTGTTATTAACTGCCACAAATATAGGCTTTACTAAAATACCTTGTATCACAAGGTACCAACATTTAACCAAACTTAACCGCTAAAGGGGGTATATTCCCCCGCAAAAGAATATATTGATATCAGTATCTAACTTCCGACACATCAGTATCCGTCCTGCATTTTACCTGCATTCATTTTGTTTTCGACGTTGTCGTGTATATTTCCGACGTTGTCGTATATATATTTGACGTTGTCGAGAATATACACGGCAACGTCGAAAACAAATTACACTTACATCCAATTGGAAATACATCCCTACGCTCTTCTTGTTAATTGCCGATATTACCGTACCTTTGTGCTTTCTAAGAAAAACAAATAACATAACATTAATATAATATGGTAACAATAGGAACACCGAAGTCGGCTACCGCAACGAAAAGTTTTGCTCTGCGGTTCCGGCGAATTAGGCAAAGAGTTTGTAATCGAGTTACAGCGTTATGGAGTGGAAGTGATCGCTTTGGACAAATATGCGGACGCTCCGGCCATGCAGGTCGCTCACCGTTCGTATGTTGTATCGATGTTGGACGGAGATGCCTTGCGCGAGATTGTAGAAAAAGAAAAGCCTGACTATATCGTTCCCGAAGTGGAGGCTATCGCAACACAGACGTTGATGGAACTAGAAAAAGAAGGATTCCATGTCATCCCGACTGCACGTGCCACCTGGTTGACCATGAACCGCGAAGGCATCCGCCGTCTGGCTGCCGAGGAATTGGGCCTGCCGACCTCTCCTTATCGCTTTGCCGAGACGGAAGAAGAGTTTATCGAGGCTGTCAAAGTGATCGGGATGCCCTGTGTCGTCAAGCCGATCATGAGTTCGAGCGGACACGGACAGAGTGTCATCCGCAAAGAGGAAGATATCGACCGCTCCTGGCGTTATGCACAGGAAGGCGGACGTGCAGGCGCCGGAAAAGTGATCGTGGAGGGATTTGTCGATTTCGATTACGAAATCACTCAGTTGACCGTTCGCCATATCGGAGGCACTTCATTTCTGGAACCGGTCGGACACGTACAGGTTGACGGCGACTATCGCGAATCCTGGCAGCCACAGGCGATGAGCCCGGTTGCCAAAGAAAAGGCACGTGAAATCGCAGGCAAGATAACGGAGGCACTTGGCGGTCGAGGTATTTTCGGGGTTGAATTGTTTGTAAAAGGCGAAGATGTCATTTTCAGCGAAGTCTCTCCCCGTCCGCACGATACGGGAATGGTCACGATGATCACGCAGGATCTTTCGCAATTCGCCCTGCATGCCCGTGCCGTATTGGGCTTGCCGATCCCGAACATTGCCTTCCACGGTGCAGGCGCTTCGCGTGCCGTTGTGGTCGAAGGGGATAGCAACCAGCTTTCGTTAGGTAACTTGGATAAGGTCTTGGAACAGCCGGACACCCAAATGCGCTTCTTCGGCAAACCGGAGGTTCACGGACATCGCCGTATGGCCGTACTACTGGCACGCGGTTTGGATGTGGCCGATGCACGCCGGAAAACCGGAGTGATGATGGAAAGACTGGAGATAAAGTTGTAATATTCAAAGAAGCCGCTTGTCACAATCATGGATAAGCGGCTTTCTTTTGATTTCTCTGATCCTACAATGTCGCAATCGTTTCAGCGTTTAGGCCCGTAACTGAGGTAATGGTAGCAAAGTCTATTCCTTGCATTTTCATCTTGGCTGCTACCAAATATATACCTTTCTCCATACCTTTTTCCAGACCTTTCTCCAACCCCTTCTCCATTCCTTTCTCCAGACCTTTCTGCATTCCTTTCTCAATTCCTTCCTTTAAACCCTTTTCAATACCTTCCATATATCCTTTCTCAATGGCATAATCCAATACACCCTGATTATCTCGATATATTTTGAGGCTTTCCTCGTATTCCATGCGTTCTTTCTTGTTCATGTTGACTATCTTTGCCAACCTTTCCAATTTTTCAAACAGCTGTTTCTGACCTTTAAACGGTAATGTTTCCAACTTTTCCATATACTTTAGTGTATAAAGCCAATAATCTAAACTCGTTTCACATTCAGCCTCTTCCTTATTGAAGAAAGGCATCTCCAAATATATCTGGCGCATCGTGTCGCTCATCTGTTTTCCGGTCTCACGATCCGCCAATACGATATCGGTACGCACTTTATCCGTCTTCCCGGATTTAAAGTTCAAGAGAAAAATGCCATATACCGGATAAAGTTCAAACTTCCAATCATTTCCACGCCGGTCCTGATCGCTGATAATACGACAAAGATAATATAATCCTCGTTCATAAAAATAAGTTTGAGGAGCATTTTGTACTTCGACGATAAAAATACGACCCTCTTTATCCTTACATTTCAAGTCAAAAACCGCCGCACGACTATCCGTACTTTCCGCCGGCATTTCCACATTCAAAAAAGATAATTCCGTGATTACCCGCTCACCTTCGAACAGGCCGTTCAACAAGTCGATAAGAAGCTCCTTACTGTCTTCTTGTCCGAAAAGGCGTTTAAAGCCTCTATCTACAAAAGGATTGATAAATGTAGCCATAGTTATATGGTTTTAGGTTGTTGTCATCCAAAAAGCGAATGATACATCAAAAGTCTGTTTTTTATTTTGAAAAAACAAATATTCTTACCAATTTTACCTTTGCACAACAAGAATGCAACTTCCCGTGTTTTGTTTATAATAAAGAAAGGAAAAATAGGAATGAGACTGACTTATATCTATCATAGCGGTTTTGCTATCGAGGCAGACAGATTTGCCATTTTGATCGATTATTACAAAGACACTGGAAAGTCACCGGAGAAAGGTTTCGTGCATGAGAAACTGTTGAATCGCTCGGGTACATTATATATATTGTCCTCTCATTTCCATCCGGATCATTTCAATCCGGAGGTTTTGAGGTGGAAAACATACAAAAAAGATATCGTCTATCTCTTTGGCAAAGACATTCTAAAAAGGAACCGGGCAGGGAAAGAAGATGCGTTCTATCTCAAAAAAGGGGACACCTACGAGGATCATAACCTGCGGATCAGGGCATTCGGATCGACAGACTCCGGCATATCTTTCCTGATCGAAGCCGAGGGGAAACGCCTCTTCCATGCCGGCGACCTGAATAACTGGCACTGGAAGACGAATCGACTCCCGAAGAAGTCGCAGAAGCAGAAAAGAACTATCTGAAAGAATTAGACGATCTGGTAAAAGTGACCGACAAGTTGGATGTCGCCATGTTTCCGGTCGATCCACGTATCGGGACCGACTTCATGCGCGGTGCACAACAGTTTGTAGATTGCATCAAAACCAATATCTTTGTACCGATGCATTTCTGGGATCGCCCGGCGGAGGTGGTCGCTTTCGGACCTTACGCAGAATCGCGCGGTTGCCGGTATGTGCTGATATCCGCTCCGGGAGAAGGAACAGAAATTTGAGAATTAAAAATTAATAAATTAAAGAGAGGATGGAGATAAAGAGCAGATTTGATCATTTTAATATCAATGTCCTGGATCTGGACAGAAGTATCGCGTTTTATGGAAAAGCGCTCGGTTTGAAAGAACATCACCGCAAAGAAGCGGCAGACGGTTCATTCATTCTGGTTTACCTGACAGACAACGAGACAGGGTTCCTGTTGGAACTGACCTGGCTTCGCGACCGGAAAGAAGCATACGAACTGGGAGACAATGAAAGCCATCTCTGTTTCCGTGTAGCCGGCGATTATGACGAGATACGCGAATATCACCGTGAACTCGGGTATATCTGTTTCGAAAATAACGAGATGGGATTGTACTTCATCAATGACCCCGACGATTATTGGATTGAGATTTTACCTGCTAAACAACATATTGGGTAACATATTCACGCCTATTTCGGTTTTTTTGAATAAAATCATTGCACCTTACCAGATTCCTCTTATATTTGCTTTCCAGTAAAAAAGCATTATTAATCTAAAATATAAAATCATGGAGAAGCCTTATGTAGTAGGTATCGATATAGGTGGTACCAATACTGTTTTTGGCGTAGTAGATGCAAGAGGAACAATCTTGTACAGTAGTTCAATTAAAACCGGAAAGTATACTGACATCGACGATTATGTCAGTGAACTTGCTAATGGCTTGAAATTAGTGATCGACCAGGCTGGTGGCGTGGACAAAATAAAAGGTATAGGCGTAGGAGCTCCGAACGGTAACTTCTTCAACGGTTGTATCGAATTCGCACCGAACCTTCCCTGGAAAGGTAAAATTCCTTTAGCGCAGTTGATCAGCGAAAAACTGGGTGGTGTGCCCGTAGCATTGACAAACGATGCGAATGCGGCTGCTATCGGTGAAATGACGTATGGTGCTGCCCGCGGTATGAAAGACTTTATCGTGATCACACTGGGAACCGGTGTCGGTAGCGGTATCGTAATCGGCGGTAACTTGGTTTACGGACATGACGGATTTGCAGGCGAACTGGGTCACGTGATCATGCGTCGTAACAACGGACGTCCTTGCGGTTGCGGTCGTCAAGGCTGTCTGGAAGCATATGCTTCTGCTACTGGTGTTGCCCGTACAGCACGCGAATTCTTGGAAATCCGCAAGGATGACAGTTTGCTTCGCGAATTGGATCCGGACGAAATCACATCAAAAGACGTGTATGATGCAGCAATGAAGAACGACAAGTTAGCATTGGAAATCTTCGAATTCACAGGTAACCTCCTGGGTGAAGCATTCGCTGATTTCGTAGCTTTCTCAAGTCCTGAAGCGATCATCCTGTTCGGCGGTCTGACCAAATCCGGCGATCTGATCATGAACCCGATCAAACGTTCAATGGAAAAGAACATGCTGAAAGTATTCGAAGGTAAGACTAAATTATTATTCTCTCAATTGAAAGAAAGCGATGCTGCCGTATTGGGCGCAAGCGCACTGGGTTGGGAAGTAAAATAAATTGCAGTTGAAAGTTGAAAGTTAAAAGTTGAAAGTTGCGACAAGCAATATTTTCAACTCTCCACTTTCAACTTTCAACTTTTAACTCTTATGCATCCTTTACATCAATTTGAATATTGTCCGAAATGCGGAACCAAGGCTTTTGTGGAACGCAACGAGAAAGCCAAACAATGCACGGCCTGCGGGTTCATCTATTATTTCAATCCTTCCTCGGCCGTTGCCTGTTTTATCCGTAACTCCAGAGGAGAATTGCTACTGGTACGCCGAGCCAAAGAACCTGCCAAAGGGAGGCTCGATCTGCCGGGTGGTTTTGTTGACATGCATGAATCGGCTGAAGAAGCAGCCCAGCGAGAAGTGAAAGAAGAAACAGGCCTCGACATCACCGGTTGCCGCTATCTTTTTTTCCATCCCCAATCTTTATCCTTATTGCGGCTTTGAGGTGCATACAGTCGATATGTTTTTCGAATGCCTCACCGAATCCTTCGACAGAGCAAAGGCTGAAGACGATGCAGCCGAGATCATTATTCTGCCAACCAACCAATTGAATCCGGACGATTTCGGATTGCAATCTATCAAAAAAGCAGTAGACCGCTATATAAAGTAATATATTTCTTATATTTGCAACTTAGAACCAACATATACCGTTATATTTATATATATCTGTATTATAAAAGCTAAGGAGTGATGAAAAGAATACTTATTCCACTGTGCATAGTGGTGGGAAGTCATGTCGCATACGGGCAGCGGTCGTACCAGTTTGATGCACCGGATCGCCTATTTGTAGAAGGAAAAGAGTTGTTCAGTTTAAAAAATTATGCCGGTTGCATTGACAAGCTGGAAGCTTATAAGCAGCATTCCACTGATGCCGACCTGATCCAAGAGGCAGACTATATGCTAGTCTATGCCGCTTATGAACAGGGGCGCCCCAATGCTGACGAATTGTTAAAGGATTATCTGGAAGAATATCCGGCTTCCCGTCATAGCGACGAGATCGGTTACATGATCGGTTCCGTGCATTTCGAACGCGGAGAATATGAGAAAGCTATTTTCTGGTTCAACGAAGCCGATATCGACATGTTGAGTCCTGAACAGCAGGAAGCTTATTCTTTCCGCCTGGCTTATTCGCTGTTGCAGACCGGCGAGATGGAAAAGGCACGTGGCTATTTCGCCCGGATCGAACAGATCGGAGACAAATACAAGGAAGCTTCGACCTATTATGTCGCCTACATCGACTACGCGATGGGAAATTACAACAATGCCCTGATCGAGTTCTCCCGTCTGAAAGAAAGTCCGAAATATCGTGAGCAGTCACAATATTATATCGCACAGATTTATTTTATTCAGAGTAAATACGAAAAGGTGGTGAAAGAAGGTGAAGAACTTCTCTCCCTCTACCCCGGCAGCAAAAACAACAGCGAGATGTTCCGGATTGTCGGTGATTCATATTACCACTTAGGCGACCAGGGGAAAGCGATCCAGATGTTGAGCAAGTATGTTTCATCTACGGAGAACCCGCTCCGCAGCGATCTGTACATTTTAGGTGTATGCTACTTCAATAAAGGAAATTATAGCAGTGCTGTCAACGCTTTGAGCCGGACCGTACGCCAGAACGACGAGTTGACGCAGAACGCCTATCTCTATCTTGGACAGTCTTATCTGAAGTTAGGTGACAAAAACAATGCCCGTATGGCATTCGAGGCAGCTGCCACCTCTTCATTCGACAAACAGATAAAAGAGGTAGCCATGTACAACTACGCATTGCTGATCCACGAAACAGCATTTACAGGGTTCGGCGAATCGGTGACAATCTTCGAAGACTTCCTGAACGATTTCCCGAATTCGCAATATGCAGACAAGGTGAATGACTATCTGGTCGAGGTCTACCTGACAACCAAGAATTACGAAGCCGCTTTGAAATCGATCAATAAGATCAAACATCCGAGCACCAAGATATTGGAAGCCAAACAGGACATTCTTTTCCAACTCGGCACACAGGCTTTCGCCAATGTCAAATTGAATGACGCCGTCAGCTTGTTCAGCCGGGCAATCCAGCTCGGCTCCTATAATATGGAAGCCCGCAACGACGCCTATTTCTGGCGCGGCGAATCCTATTACCGCATGGGAGAATATGAAAACGCGATATCGGACTACCGCACATATCTGAACAATACGCGCCAGCGCAATACGGATATGTATGCCCTGGCTTACTATAATTTAGGTTACAGCTATTTCAAACTACGGGATTACAGTGCAGCCCTGAACCGCTTCCGCCAATATGTCGACCTGGAGAGTAACCAGCAGGCCGCATCTCTGGCAGACGCTTACAACCGTATCGGTGACTGCCTGTATCAGAACCGTCAGTTCAGTCTGGCTGAAGAAAACTATTCACGCGCAGCCCAGTTGTCTCCTTCCGCAGGCGATTATTCGATCTACCAAAAGGGATTCCTATTAGGATTACAGAAAGATTATAGAGGCAAGATCAGCGCAATGGACCGACTGATCAGCGAATATCCGGAGTCGCAGTATGTAGACGATGCGCTGTTCGAGAAAGGACGCTCCTATGTATTGCTCGAAAACAGTTCTTCTGCCGCACAAGCGTTCGAAAAGCTGATCCGCGAATTTCCCCAAAGCAGCTTGGCACGTAAAGCCGGTATCCAACTCGGTCTGCTTTACTACAACGACAATCAGCCGGAAAAGGCGCTCACAGCCTACAAGCAGGTCATCAGCAACTACCCGGGTAGCGAAGAGGCCAAAATCGCTTTGCAGGATTTGAAGTCCGTCTATATCGACCTCAACGATATCAATGCTTATGCCAGCTATGTAAACTCCATAGGCGGCAATATCCGCCTGGAAGTAGGCGAACAGGATTCACTGACTTACATCGCTGCCGAAAAACTTTTCATGCGCGGTGACAACGACGGTGCTCGCCGCAGTTTGGTGAATTACCTGCAAACATTCCCTGAAGGGGCTTTCAGTTCGAATGCCAACTTTTATTTAGGCAGCATAGCTTTCGCCAAGAAAGAGTTCGACGAAGCCGTCCAGCGGTTCAAATCGGTCATTGCCAGCGGTGACACCAAGTTCCTTGAAGAGTCGGTTGCCCGCACAGCTGAAATCGAATATCTGGGCAATGATTATCCGGCAGCCTTGGAAAGCTTCAAACGCTTGCAGATCGTAGCCGAGAATCCGGAGAACAAACAGGCTGCCCGTTTAGGTATCATGCGCTGCGCTTTGCAGACCGGACAGCAGAAAGACGCACTTCTGGCCGCAGACGAGCTGCTGAAAGAGCCGAAGCTATCTCCCGAACTGGAAGCCGAAGCCCGTTATGTGCGTGCTAAAGCCTATATCGACCAGAAACAGGCGAACAAAGCGCTTGCCGACCTAAAAGAATTGAGCAAAGACACCCGTACGGTACACGGTGCGGAAGCCAAATATCTGTTGGCCCAATTGTATTATGACACCAACGATGACAAGAATGCCGAAAAGGTGCTGATGAACTTCATCGAGAACGGTACGCCTCACCAATACTGGCTGGCTCGCGGATTCATCCTGCTGGCCGACATCTATATCCGCCAGGGTGACGACTTCCAGGCTCGTCAATATCTCACCAGCCTGCAAAACAATTATAAAGGTGATGACGATATCGCCGGTATGATAGAAAATAGATTGGGTAAACTTAAGAACTAAGAAGAAGTGATGAAGACAATATACAACATCAAAGCATTGTGTGTGGTGGCCCTGTTAGGGAGCGCCGCAACCGTCAGTGCACAAGAAGACAAAACGAAGGAAAAAGACCTGAACCGGGAAATGACGCTGGAACGCGAATATGACCCGACCGTACAGGACGCCAGCAAAGTAAACACACTGCCGGTCATCAAAGAGCCGGTTGTCAAGAAGATGCCGATCGATTACGCAACTTTCACCGTCCCGGCCGATCCTGAGAAGGAAATCAGCCTGTTACCTTCAGGCAATATCATGACGGATATCCAGTATAATAAACGACGCGGTTATTTCAATTTCGGCGGAGGCACGTATCTGAACCTGAACGGCGACGTGGGCTACCATATCCTGAGCACAGACAAGGATAAGCTAAATATTTGGTTCTCTCATCGTTCGACGAACGGGAAGGTGAAATATATCGATACGGATTTTGACAAGGTTAAAGCTAAATTGAATGATAATTTAGGTGGCCTCAACTTTAAACACGCATTTGAAAAACTATCGCTGGACATGGGGATCAAATACGGATATTCCGCATTCAATTACTACGGTTTACCGGTTTACAGCCCCGAATCGTCAGTTGCATTAGTTCCGGAAAATTTCGACCGTGAAACCAATCAGGTAAACCAGGCTATCCAAGCAAAGATCGGAGTCGAATCAAAAGAAGACGCTCCTGTCGGCTATCTGTTAGATCTCGGATATACCAACTTCTCCCATAAATATGCGTTAAGCAAGGAACAAGACGGACCGACAGAACATACGTTCGACGTAAAGTTCGATTTGAACGCCCGTTTCGGCGGTGAACAGCGCATCGGATTAGGGGGTAACGTAGAATACTTCAATTACAGCCTGCCAACAATGGGCGGACAGGAATATTTGGAATTTGAAAACCATGCCGAAGCTACTCTTTCACCTTATTACAAGGTGTCGGGAGACAATTGGAATTTGAAGTTAGGTGCAAACATCATGTTTGTAACCGGTGACAACAGTAAATTTATGGCTTCCCCCAATATTACGGCCGACGTGGAAGTTGCCGATAAGACACAGCTCTACCTGGTTGCCGGCGGCAAACTCTACTCAAACAGCATGTACGAAATTTCACAGGTCAATCGCTACATCAACCCAACGATGGAACTGCTTCCTTCCCGTAACTATCTGGATGGAATGATCGGTATCAGAAGTGGTATCGCTCCCGGTTTCTGGTTCGATGTATTCGGAGGTTATAAGATCACGAACGACGAAGTTTTCTTCGTTCCGTCGCTTCTTCCCCCAAGTCTGCAAGGCGATATTTTTGCCAATACCAGCGTAGCGATGCAAGCAAATGCGAAACATGCGTTCGGCGGTATCAATCTGAAATATAGCTATCAGCAATTATTCGATATCAACCTGAAAGGTGTTTACAATAGTTGGAACGTCGACGATATCGAAGATGCTTACGGCAAACCCGAAATGGAATTGACAGCCGGTGTCACCGTCCATCCGATCAACCAGGTAACTGCTTCTTTGGATTATTATTTAGCAACTGGCCGCAAGACGTTCTTAGGAAAATCGGAAGGTGAAAAGATGAAAAACATCAATGAACTCAACCTGACCGGAACTTATACCCTGAACGACACTTTCGGGCTGTATCTGAAACTGAACAACGTCCTGTTCCAGAAATACGAACTCTATTACGGCTATCCGATGCAGAGTTTCAGCGCAATGATCGGTGTGAACATCAATTTCTGACACTACCGGTTTCTACTTGTGTGGCAGTGTGCCGGAAAGGGCTTACAATCCAACCTTTTTCGGTACACTGCCGTTCTTTTTTCGCACGCCTGATCTCTCCTCATCTCTTTTCACCGGAAAACATCGTATATTTGTCCCCCCAAATTAAAGAGACGACTATGCAAGGGACAAAAAATCTGACGGAAGGACCTATTAAAAAGCAACTATTTAACCTGGCGCTTCCCATCATGGGAACTTCTTTTATCCAAATGGCCTACAGCATCACCGATATGGCTTGGGTTGGGCGTCTGGGTAGCGAAGCGGTAGCCGCTATCGGGGCAGTCGGTATCTTGACGTGGATGACAACTTCGATTGCTTACCTAAACAAAGTCGGCGCGGAGGTCAGCGTCGCACAAAGTATTGGAGCTCGCGAGGAAGGTGACGCACGTACCTTCGCCGCTCACAATCTGACGATCGCCCTGATCATCTCGCTATGTTGGGGAGCTATGCTTTTCGCCTTTGCCAACCCGATAATCGGTTTCTTTAAGTTAGAAGCGGCTATTTCAGCACAGGCAATAGACTATCTGAGGATTGTCTCGACCGGATTCCCGCTCATTTTCTTAGCGGCAGCCTGCACGGGTATCTATAATGCCGCGGGACTAAGCAAAATACCCTTCTATGTCAGTGGAACCGGATTGATTATGAATATGGTGCTCGATCCCCTGTTTATATTCGGATTCGGGATGGGTACGGACGGTGCAGCCTGTGCAACCTGGCTATCGGAAGCGACCGT
>ENA-OQCB01000500-OQCB01000500.1-human-gut-metagenome-genome-assembly--contig:-NODE-500-length-18171-cov-3.303979_pt1 | contig 18171 bp, 27 predicted proteins | sample MGYA00242493_ERZ504568 | MGnify/ENA primary metagenome ERZ504568 (study PRJEB26092, sample SAMD00036229) | human gut metagenome | host: Homo sapiens | study: EMG produced TPA metagenomics assembly of...
CCTTCTAAAAACTGGAGAAACGGCATTTATCGTTGAAATTTTTTGATGGTGGAGCGGCATATGAGATGGATATTAATAAAAAGGGTGGAAAGATTGTAACAGATACGGTATGGCCGGATCAAATTGAGAAAAAGTTATAGATACCACCAGTTAGAAATGGCCGGTGGTATTTTATTGCGCCCTTCTGCTATATTTGATATAATAAAGTCAAATAAAGAAAGTACCCTAGGCGGCGAGCCTGGAAGCCTTAAGGCGTGGGAATGACTGAACGCATTATTGCGTTAAGTTGTTCTTGCGCCTTTTTGCGTGGGCGGATCTAGAAAGGAGGATAGGGCAACAGTGGAACATGGAACAGTGAAGTGGTTTGATCCGGTCAAGGGATATGGATTTATTGCAGGAGACAATGGCAAAGAAACTTTTGTGCATCAATCTGATATCCTGATGAGAGGGTTCCGACATCTGGAGACGGGTGAGCGGGTCAGTTATCGGGTTAAGGCAACGGAAAAAGGCGATAAAGCTATTGATGTAATAAGCGAGTAAGGAGAGAAAAATATGGCATTTTTAGAAGAAGAGAGAGAAGAAATTAAGAAAATGATTAAGGAAGCCCTGGCGGAAGGATTTGAAGCAAGTAAACCGGAGTTTATAGAAGGTGTTAAGACTGCGATCCTTGGCGCCCAGGATGGAAAGCGTCTGACGAAAGAGCAGATCATGGCGGTCAAGAGCCGGTCAGAGCGCCAGAAGCTTATCAATGAGAATATGGATTTATTTTAGTGATGGGAGGGCAGGACGTGAATACAGAATCAAATATTAACATTAACGGGGAAATGATGCGTGTTCGAGCGGAAGAAATGAAGATGTGCGCGGTAACGATTGGTAATACCCAGTATATAGCGCCCCAGGCAGTAGCAAAACTGATTGCCGATCTGGCCGATCAGCTTAGAGTCGAGCAGCAGCGCCGCCGTAAAGACGATGAGGATATTTTAAGGTTTATAAAGAAACATGCCAGCTATATCGCTTACAACCTTGGAGGCGGCGAAAAAGAACGTGTTAGCGGGAACCCGGCTTTTTGCGGGGAGAATCTTTTGAAGTATCCGGTAGACCATCAGGTGCCGCTGCCCGATGGCGTAGAATACGACGATGGGAGAAAAACACAGGACTTTAAGCAGGTTGTCGCAGAAAGGATTTACCTGGCTTTGAGCCGAGTAAGAGATATGCGAGGAAAAATGTTAGAGAAATTGGATGGATCGGAACCATCTGACCCGGCAATGTTTTCGTAATCAGGTGAGTATGGCCCTGGGCTTTTCGGTATGGATTGCCTAGGGCGTTTTTGGATGAGGTGTTGTAACTTGGATCGTATACATAGGCTATTTGCAAAAGCTTTGCAGTGCAGCAGAGAAGTGAAATTTATAAAACTGTGGGAGCAGGCAGAAAGATTTATGTCGGTGTGGGCCAGGGCCATGAACTACTGCTACCGGAACGGCATAGAAGTGCCAAAGGAGCAGGAAGCAGAAAGGAAAGCGCTGGAAAAAGCTATCCGGGCGTGCGGCATGGAGGAAACGTCAGAAGCGTTTTTTACCTGGTATTTTGATGAAGATAATGACTGTCCCTTTATTACGATGGACTATGGAGGAGGTGAACGGTATGCCTACCCGTTTACGGATGAAGACCCCGACGGAAATCAGAAGGACGCTGGCCAGAGTGGCCAATATGGCCCTGAATGGGGAAATTGACAGTAAAACGGCCAATACCATTATATTGGCCTGCAATGCTGTTCTGGGCTCTATACGGACCGATGAGCAGCAGAAGAAGATAGACGAACTGGAGGTGATCCTGAATGATATCACAAAGAAACCATGAGGGGTACCATGATCTGACCGCAGCACAGGCAATTCGGCGGGAACACAGAAGAAAGAAGACCAGCTCAAAAGTGAGCAGGTTGACCTATCGGATTGGAGACTTGCCGGCCTTCCTGTCCGCAAAAAGGATGACGAAAGCGTGCAGAGTATGAGCAATGAGCAGCTTGTAGTCCTGATTCAGGACGGCATAGACGAGGCGGAAAATATGAGTCTACTCTGGCAGCAGAATGAGGGATTTATCGGAAAACTAGCGCTGATTTATGCAGGGCAGGCAGAAATGGATGATCTGAAACAGGAGGGGTATCTGGCGTTGTGTGAGGCTGTGAGGGGTTATGATGTCACCAGAGAGGTCCCCTTCCTAAGCTATGCATCGTTTTGGATCAAGACAAGGATGCGCCGGTATGCGGACCAGAATCAGCCGGTGCGGCTGCCCTCATATCTTGGTGATGAGGTACGGCAGTACCAGAAGACCAAGAGTGACTTTTTGAAAAGATATGGTTATGAAGCCTCTGATCGGGAGTTGTGCGGGCTTTTAGGCGTGAATGAGGAGAAGATCAGGAAGCTGAAACGGGCAGCCAGTATGGGGCAGATACAGAGCCTGAATGAACTGCTGCCGGGTACAGAGGACTTCACGCTGGAAGAAAGCATTGCCTCAGAGGAAGACTTGGAGGAAGAGGCTGCCGCTCGTCTGGAAGGGAGCGGATGAAAAGAGGAGCTGTGGAGATCGGTGGATGAGCTGCCGGACAGGCTGCCCGTGGTTGTCCGTATGCGTTACCAGGATGAAAACACCCTGAATGAAGTGGGGAAGCGTCTTGGTGTGAGCCTAAGCCGGGCCGCACAGCTTAATCGGCAGGCAATGCGAACCCTGAGGCAGCGGGTACACAGGTATCAATATAAGCAGTACTATGACCAGTATCTAGCAGCGGCGCCTATTCGCCATGTAGGGCTAGAGAGCTTTAAACGGACATGGTACAGTGCTGTGGAAAGAGAGGTTTTGGGATGGAGATGAGAAACCATGAGGGATATCATGACCCAACGGCAGGAAAAGCGATCGGGCAGGCCCATAGGGCAAAGCGTCGGCGCAAAGGTAGCGAAAAGCGACCTTTGACGTATCTGATCGGGGAAGTGCCGGGGTTCCTGATATCTGTAGTTGCTCTGGGTTTGGCTGAGAAGAGATAGGGCGTCCCCTTTTTGTCCCTTTGGGATTTGAAAGGTGTAAGTCTGGAAAGCCTGATAAATAAAGGGTTTGCGGAAACGGTTCGATTCCGGTCTGCGGCAGTTTTTAATGAAAGCGAGTAATAAGAAGAAGGCTGAAATTCCTTGGAAAATCAAGGGTTTCAGCTTTTTTCTGCGTCATATGCCGGAAGAGGAAAAGGGGACGAAAATCCCCTTTTTGTCCTGTTATAGGAAAGACCTTGTCACGCTAATGCGCGAAAGTCCTTTCCTATTACATAAACGCTCCGCTAAGGATGCGCACGCCGCAATAAGGTAGTACACCGCTAGGCGGTGTTGCGGCGGCGCGCAAAGTGGGACTGCGCCCCTCAAAGATTGAGGGGATGGGGGAGTTGAAGTGGGCTTGCCCACTTTGTTATCTCGCATGATTCGAATATGTTCAATTTACATAATACCTTTCCTGCTGCGGCATGGATGAAGGGAAAGGGTTTGACATCTCTTAATATTGACATATAATATACTTAACAAGAGAGCCGAAAGCTGGTGAAGGCCAGCCGCCGGCGAGAGTAGAACACCAAAAGTAGTGCCTTATCTTACCAGGACGAGGGCACTACTTTTTGCGTTTGGTGAGAGTAACAACAAGAGTAATGACCGCACAAAGCATAATTACAAAAGTAAATAAATCACTATATGTAACCATATTACCAGCCCCTTTCTAAAAAAGTCCGGCAGCTGGCATTGGCCCCATCGGCTCCCCGGGTAAGTATATTATATTGTCATGGTGCGTTTTAAAATTGTGATTTAGTTGTTATACCCTACAAGTGTACCAGTAGGTACGCTTATTATTCTGTGTCTTTGCGGTATTCAGGAATCTTGGTTAAAAGCTCTATTTTTTGTGACTGGATGGATTGTTCTGGCTCTTTATAGCTTCTTTTGTAAATAAATCATATCTACCAGTTGAATGCCGCATTCATATATTGGGTGGTTGTAATTGTCTGTAAAAAAGTTTTTGATACTGTGGGAGCGGGTGAATCCGCATTTTTCGTAAAAAGGAATCGTCAGCGGGCTATCCCCTGTGCCGACTTGTAGTACAGAGTATTTTTCTCCATATTTTGCGGAGATGAAATCAATTAGAACTCTGCCATATCCTTTTCTCTGCCATTTTGGTAGGATGGCAATATTTTTGATTTCTAGCACACCTCCACCTTCATCTGTTATTATACATTCTCCTTTGATTCCGTTATCGTCTAACACATACATGATGCCTTTGTCAATATATTGGTCTATCATATTTTCTTGCTCGTCTGCCAACAACAATAGCGAGAGAAATTGTTTTTTGTGTTTTTCAACTTTTTTGATTTCCATATTCGTGTATCCCTATAAAATATGTTTATCTAATTTTTTCTGCACACATGATATCATGTTATTTCGGTGCTGTCGTTTTTGGGCTTTTAAGAAGAACCATTCCGCGGGAGGGATATCAAGGCTCTGTTGACCAGCCACGGGAGTGACAGACCATTACTTTTTCTCCTTTTAAGTCCAGCTCACCATTAAAAGCAAATCCTAGCTTTTTGGTAAAGATTTATGGCTGCGATGTTGTCGCTGTACACGCTCAGATAGATCTCAGAGCAGTCATATTCCTTCCAAATTCTATTCAGCAGGCAGGAGATGGCTTTTTTGCCATAGCCTCTGTGTTGAAAATGCCGGTCGATAAGTAGGCGGTCCAGCCAGACGCGGCCGGCAGGCGGATACTCCTGGAAGAATCCATACATGGCAAACCCCACCAGTGTGTTTCCGTCGTAAATACCGAGCGGACGCCAAGAGTCCCGTTCGTCTGCTTCTCTCATACAGTCTGCGACGCTTTCAATATAATTTTCTTGCCCAGGGGCAGGGCTTAAAGCCTCAGCTTCTTTTCTGTTTTCTTTCGTAATCGGCTCAAAATGTAATTCCATAAAAATCCTTTCTAAAGTCTTTAAACTGAATAATTTTAAGAATGTCTCTATTATAGCATTGACGTGTGAGCTTCGCAATCGCGGAGGTTGGCGTCACTGTTGACAGATAAGAGAAAAAGAAATATCATGTAGTTAGAATTGGCTAACTAAAAGCGGCAGGACAGCGTATTCGTCGGCCGTCGAAGATATTTGGGAGGAGTGTTGTGGGAGTGATGAAAAAAGCAGATAGGACAGCCTTAAACAATTTTTATAAGAACCTGAACAATTTTTCACCGAGGACCACCAAGGAGGAACTTCCTAGACAGGTGGGAGAAGGAAAGATTGCCCAGACTGTGACCAGAAAAGGCGTACTGGTGTCGGAGTGGAACGTCTGTTTTCATGAGGATGTGGAAATGGGAGGCAGTGCGGACAGAGATTATTTGTCAGCGGTGTTCTGTATGCGGGAAGGAATCTCTTGGAGATTAGGGGACAGGCGTCAGGAGCTGGCGGTGGGAAGAGGTGAGTCTTGTATCTACCGCAGCGGCGGGGTTCGGGAGGAAATCTATTATCCGGGAAAAGAAAGCTTTTCATTTCGATGTGTGAAGATACCAGTAAATCTTTTTGAACAGCTTTTGGGAACGTATTTTGCAGCGAGGGAACGGCAGGTGTACCATAGAGCGCTGATGGAGGAAATGCCCAAAGTCTCGATGACTCCGGATATGTACCGGATACTAGATGAGATTTGGGAGTACACGAAGTATCGGGGCGGGATCAGTTATCTTTATCTGGAAGGAAAGGTGACGGAATTGCTCAGCGTGTATCTCCAGGAAATTTTGGAAACCTGTGTCACGGTCCGGGAGCAGCCTGTGCTGGCACGCTCGGATATGGAAGACATTTTGGAGGTGAGGCGGTGGATTGACGGTCATATCGCCTATGTGCCGAACTGTGACAACTTGGCGAGAAGCGTGCATATGAGTACATCCAAATTCGCCCGTTGCTTTCAGCAGATATTTGGAATGCCTGTGCACGCCTACATTATTGAAAAAAGGCTGGAACAAGCGGCCAGGCTTTTGACGGAGGAGGGTATGAATGTGAGTCAGGCCGCTGCCGCAGTGGGTTATACGAAATCCAGTAATATGTCTGCCGCCTTTAAAAAGAAATACGGGGTGTCTCCCAAGGAATATCGTCTCAGAAAATTTGTCGCTGTGCGGGCGAAGGAAGAGCAGTAGGAGGAATCTGGGTCTAATCTAAATGAATTTGGGTTTTATTTTGCAGGCGAAAAATATATAATTGCGCTGAAGTTAGAAAGTGCTAACTTTGGCGCATTTTTTTGTAATAGGAAAGATCTTGTCACGCTAATGCGTGAAAACTCCTTCCTATTACAAAATTTGAGAGGAGGATACTATGAAACAAAAATTAAATGCAAAGGATTTTATACTGACGGGGGTGTTGACGGCGGTCATGTGGCTGATTTGTATGATTATCAGCACGGTGATGAGCCTTTTAGGGCCTGTGACAAATGTGTTTTACCCTCCGGTGGTAGCGATTCCCAACGGGATTGTGATGATGCTTTTGTTGGCTAAAGTACCGAAAAAGGGAGTGCTGACGATCTGCGGAGTTATTCAGGGGGTGCTGTTTTTGGTGGTGGGAGCTTTTTGGTTCATTCCTATTTCCTTGGTGGCAGGCGGAGTGATCTGTGATTTTCTGGTGATGAGCAGAAAAGAGATTTCCATGAAATCCATGATGGCCGCTTACGCGGTTTTCAGCGGAATTTTTACCTTTGGGGCGATTGGGCCCATTAAATTTTTACAGTCGGCCTTCGTGGCGGCCACAGAGAAAAATGGAATTGGCCAGGAATACATTGACGGCTTGATTCGTATGACCTCAGTTCCTATGCTGGCGGTCATTATAGCGGCCGGAGTCATCTGCGGTCTTATCGGGGGACTTGTGGGACAAAAGATGCTCAGGAAGCATTTCATAAAGGCGGGACTTGTGGCAGCAAAATAAGGGAGGTGTCTGTTCTGGAAACAGAGTTGACGAGTAAGATTTGTGAGAGACCGTATGGAGGGACCGCACGCCTGGACCCAAGGTGTAAGCTGTTGATACTTATTTTAGTGGGCCTGACCAGTTATTTTGTCAATGGGAGCTTACTGTCGGCGTTGCTGATCGGATTTTTCTCGCTGTTTGTAGGAGCAGGCGGGCAGGCAGGATGGGCAGTCAAGGTCGTGATTTTTTACGCGATTGTGTCTGTTTTAAGTACACTGCTGAAGTATATTCCTATCCCGGTTGTCAGTGTAATTATGAGTGTATTCGGGGTGACAGTGCTGAAAATGGTTCCCATTGTCCTGATTGGCAGATGGATTTTAAAGACGACGCCTATGGATGATCTGATGGTCTCCTTTCAGCGGATGAGAATGCCGCTGTCCGTGACGATTCCGCTGGTGGTGATGTTTCGCTATATTCCTACGCTGGGAATTGAGTACCGTATGATCAGAGATACCATGAAGATTCGAGGTATCTGTGATACGGTCTGGAAAAAAAATTCTGCATCCGATGGCGGCGGCTGAATACATTTTAATTCCGCTGCTGATGAGATGTCTGAAGGTCACGGATGAGCTGGCGGCCTCCGGGACAACTAGAGGATTGGAGAGGAATAATAAAAGATATTCGCTGGGAGAAGTGAGATACGCAGCTAGAGAATGGACGGCGACGACTGTGACTGTGTTCTTCCTGGCAGGACTTATCGCGCTGGATTACCTCAGGGTTTGAGACGATTACAGGAATTTTTAGGAGGCATTTGAATGATTGAGTTTACGGACTATTCCTTTCGATATGAGGAGAGAGACAGGCCGACTTTGGATGAGGTGTGCCTAAAGATAAGAAAGGGAGAGCTGATTCTCCTGGCTGGAAGGAGTGGATGTGGAAAAACCACGCTGATTCGTTCACTGAATGGGCTGATTCCCCATTTCTATCCGGGGGAAATCCGGGGTGATCTGAAGCTGTCAGGAAGCTCTTTGATGAGGCAGAGTCCTTCCGCATTAGCCGGGCAGATTGGAACGGTCTTTCAGGACCCGCGCTCACAGTTTTTCATGACGGACACTACCAGAGAGCTGGCCTTTGGATGTGAGAACATGGGGTATCTCCCTGAGGAGACTGTAGACAGGGTGCGAAGAGCAGTCAAGCGGCTCTGTCTGGAACCTTATTTAAACCGGAGTATTTTTGCTCTGTCCAGTGGGGAAAAGCAACAGGTGGCGATAGGTTCTGTCTACGCCATGGCTCCGGAGGTCTTCATTTTTGACGAGCCCTCTGCGAATCTGGACCATGACGCTGCCAGACGGTTGGCCGGGATTTTGCGAACCTTAAAGGAAGAGGGATGCACTGTGATTGTTGCAGAGCATCGTTTCTATTATTTTCGAGATCTGATCGATCGAGTGTTCTGGATACAGGAGGGAAGAATTCAAAAAAGCTTCAGCCGTGAAGAATTCTGTCATTTGGACTCGCAAACGAGAGCATCTTACGGATTGCGGACCGTTTATCCTGAGAGGGAGATCAGCCAGCAGACGCGGGAAGTGAAAGCTGTCAGCGGCGAAAACGTGTTGGAAGCTAAGGAACTGAGCTTCTTCTATGAAAAAGAGAGAAGGATTTTGGACAGGGTGAGTTTTACAGTCAGATCGGGAGAAATTATGGGGATCGTTGGCCATAATGGGGCGGGAAAGACGACTCTGCTCTCTCTCCTGACGGGAATCAAGAAGGAAAAAAGCGGAGAGCTTCTGTTCAATGGAAAAAGAACGACTGCAAAAAAACGAAGAGCTCTGTCCTATCTGGTTATGCAGGATGCGGACTATCAGTTATTCGGCAGCAGTGTGGAGGAAGAAATGACCTTGGGAAGCTCGGATGGTGAGTCAGAGGACAAGGTATCTCATATTTTGAAAAAACTAGATTTGGATAAGTATCGGGAATGCCATCCGGCATCCTTGTCGGGTGGCCAGAAGCAGCGGGTGACGATTGCGGCTGCCTTGGTCAAAGGCAGCCCCATTTTGTGCTTTGATGAACCTACCAGTGGACTAGATTATGATTCCATGGTGCGGGTCAGCGGATTGATACGGGAACTGGCTGAAGAAGGAGCAATGGTTTTTGTGGTGTCCCATGACTTTGAATTTATACTTAGGACCTGCAGCAGACAGTTGTCTTTGGATGAGGACGGCGGTCAGGGATATGCTTTTGAGGATGGAAAGTAAATAGGAGGAACAACAATGTTTCAGAAAGTGTTTGAATATGCGGGGCCTTATAAGGGAGGTATCTATAAGGCTACGGGCCTGCTGATGATGAGTGTATGGATGGGAGTACTGCCGTTCGTCTTCGTATGGCAGATCATCACCCCTCTCATCGGGGGAGAATCACTGACAAACGGATATCTTTTAACCAGAGCGGGAGCTGTTTTGGCTTGTCTTTGGGCGCAGGCATGGCTGTACAGCGCAGGGTTGAATGTCTCTCACAGAACTGCTTACCACACACTTATGCGTCTGCTGGGAGGCGCTGCAGCGAAGGCTGGAAAAATCTGCCGCTGGGAGTGGTCGAGGAGAAAGGGACAGGGACCATCAAGAAATTATTTGTAGACGATGTGGACAGTCTGGAGCTTTTGTTGGCACATTCACTGCCGGAGGGGGCAGCGAATCTGATGGTTCCGGTAATCGTCTACATAGCGATGTTTGTGGCTGACTGGAAGCTGGCTCTTATGTCTTTAGCCTCTGTACCGGTCAGTATCGCAGCGATGATGGTGATGTATTCGGTGGGCATGAAACAGATGGGCCCATACTATCAGTCCAGCCGGGTTATGAATAACACGATTATCGAGTACATCAATGGGATGGAGGTCGTGAAGATCTTTAACAAGGACAGAGATTCTTAACCGGCGTTTTCAGGAGGATGTGAACAGCTACAGAGACTACACCCTGAATTGGTACCGGGCTTGCTGGCTGTGGATGGCTCTATATAGCAGTCTGCTTCCCTGTACGGTGATTGTGACATTGCCCTTGGGAGCTTTTTGTGTGCTGCGAGGCTATTCTCAGCTCTCAGATTTCGTGCTGGTTCTCTGTCTGTCATTGAGTATAGGAATCCCCTTGCTGAAAGCTCTGGGTTTCTTGCCGACGATGCCCCAGCTCAATTATAAGATCACTGCATTAGAGGAGGTTTTGGGGGCACAGACGCTGGCACAGGGAACGGAAGAATTCACTGGTGCGGACGACACGATCAGCTATCAAAATGTGAGCTTTGGCTATGGAGATCATTCGGTGATTCATCAGGTGAGCTTCACCGCCAGGGCAGGACAGAAAACAGCTTTGGTTGGAGAATCAGGCTCCGGCAAAAGTACGCTGGCAAAATTGTTGATTCATTATTACGACGTGAGTGAAGGGCAGATCTGCATCGGCGGACAGGATATCCGCAGTCTGAGCCTGGAAGCGTTGAATGAGAAGATTTCTTACGTAGCACAAGATCAATACCTCTTCCCTACGTCTATTTATGAGAATATAAGGCTTGGCAGGCCAAAAGCGAAAAGAGAAGAGGTCTTGGAGGCAGCCAGAAAAGCCCAATGTCTGGAATTCATTGAGAAGCTGCCGGAGGGAATAGACTCTCAGGCCGGAGATGCGGGAAAGATGCTGTCTGGCGGGCAGAGACAGAGAATTTCTCTGGCCAGAGCGATTTTAAAAGACGCTCCCATTGTGGTCCTGGATGAGGCTACCGCCTATGCGGACGCCGAGAATGAGGAAAAAATGGAGCAGGTGATCGCTCAGCTAGTGAAAGGAAAGACGCAGTTGGTGATTGCCCATAAGCTTTCGGCGGTGCGGGATGCCGATCAGATATTGGTGATGAAAGAGGGCAACCTGGAAGCAGCCGGAACCCATGCAGAGCTGCTTCTGAAATCAGAGGAATACCAGAGGCTTTGGAGGGCCCATGAGGGCAGCAGGAGCTGGAAGCTGAGAGCCCAGGGAGGTGAACAGAGATGATTTTCAGAACATTTCAAAGAATACTGAGAATGGCGGGCAAATTTCGCTGGAGAATACAGACGGCGTTTGTCTGTGCGGTACTGGAGGCTGTCTTATCCAAGGTTCCCATTATGGCGGCATTTTTGATCTTAGGAGGACTGGCTCAGGGGAGTCTGAAAAGTGAAGACTGTCTGTATGCGGCTCTGGGGTTGACCGTTGCTGTGGCGGTACAGGCGGTGATTCACTACTGCAGCGATCGCCTTCAAAGCGGAGCGGGCTATCTGATACTGGCTGAGAAAAGGCTGGAACTCGGAGAGCATTTAAGAAGGATGCCTATGGGATATTTCACGGAGGGAAATATTGGAAAGATCAGTTCTGTGCTGACTGGGGATTTGGTCTTCGTGGAAGAAGTAGCTATGAGCACCATCGCAAATATGATGGGGTATTCTTTGTCAGCGATACTCCTTTTGCTGTTTTTGTTTTGGCTGAACCCGGCGTTGGGAGTGGCCGGATTGCTGGTGTCTGCGGCTGCGTCTTTACTGGCTGGAAAAATGAATCAGGTGTCCGCTGCTCAGGCTACAGTGCGGCAGGAACAAGGGGAACATCTGACTGATGCAGTGCTCTTTTTTGCAGAGGGGATCGGCGTCATCAAGAGCTATAATTTGCTGGGAGAAAAGTCAAAGGAACTGACAGAGAACTTTGCTGCGTCTAGAGATAAATCTATTGCTTATGAAGAAAAAATGGCGCCCTGGACGAGAGGCCTGAATCTTTTATATGGGTTTGGCAGTGCTGTGATCTTTGCAGCCGCGGTTTGGCTATGGATGGAAGGGATACTTTCTCTGCCGTATCTATTCGGTGTTTTGCTTCTGGTCTTCGATTTGTTTGGGCCTCTGAAAGCGCTTTACGGGGAGGCGTCCCGTCTGACTGTGATGAATGCAGCTTTGGACCGGGTGGAACAGGTGATGAATGAGAAGGAATTGCCGGACTTTGGGGAGAGAAAGCTTGCGAAGCTCCAGGAAGAAAGCCCGGAGGTAGAATTTTCCCATGTGAGCTTTGGTTATGGGGAAAAGGAAGTTCTTCACGACGTGGATTTCAAGATATACCCTCACACGATGACCGCCCTGGCAGGGCCTTCCGGCGGAGGAAAAAGCACGGTGGCAAATTTGCTGGCCAGGTTCTGGGATGTGCAGGAGGGGAGCGTGAAAATCCGGGGCATGGATGTCCGAGATCTGCCTTTGACGGAACTGATGTCTGGAATCAGTATGGTCTTTCAGAGAGTCTATCTGTTTCAAGATACCATATACAACAACATCTGTATGGGAAAACCTCAGGCGACCCAGGAAGAGGTTTGGGAGGCGGCCAGAAAGGCCCGCTGCTACGACTTTATCATGCAGCTGCCAGATGGGTTCCAGACGATGGTGGGAGAAGGCGGAGCGACTCTGTCAGGCGGTGAGAAACAGCGGATATCCATTGCGCGTTGTATTCTAAAAGACGCTCCCATTGTCATCTTAGATGAGGCTACGGCCAGCGTAGACGTGGACAATGAAAGTTATATTCAGCAGGCGATTTCTGAACTGGTAGAAGGAAAGACACTGCTGGTGATTGCTCATCGTCTGAACACCATACGGCAGGCAGACCAAATCCTGGTGATTGAGGATGGACGTATCGTACAGCGGGGCAGCCACGAGGAACTGATGGAGGAGAAAGGCCTGTACCAGAGATTTGTCGAGAAACAGGAAGGACGGAGAGGATAATCCTCCCTTGACAGAGAAGGGGAGGAATGGCATATAATCAGTGGAGAAAGAAGAAAGCAGGTATGGTTATGTGCGGACGGTATTATATTGATGACGCGGCGGTAAAGGCGATTGTGACATTGGTACGGAGTATTGACAGAGATTTAAGATTCGGCAAAAAGGAGGGACATCTATCCGTCAAACGAAAGCCTTGCTCTGTACGATGGAGTGGGGCAGGTGGAGGCAGGGTGGATGAAATGGGGTTATCCGGGGTTCCAAAAGGACGGCTTGCTGATTAATGCCCGGGCTGAGAGCGCATTGGAGAAGCGAACTTTCGCAGAAGATATCCAAACTCGCAGGTGTGTGCTTCCAGCGGGAGGGTTCTACGAGTGGAACAGCCGAAAAGAAAAGTGCAGCTTTTGGAGGGCGGACGCTCCAGTTTTGTATATGGCGGGCTGCTTCCATGTCTGGGAGAATAAAAAACGTTTTGTGATTTTGACGACAGAGGCCAATGCCTCGGTAGCTGGGGTCCATAGCCGGATGCCTCTGATCTTGGAACCGGATGAGGTGAAAACCTGGATTTTGGATGGGAATTCGGTCAGTGAACTGCTCAAAAAAAAGCCCACACTCCTGGAGCGAAGCCAGGAGTATGAGCAATTATCACTTTTTTAGCTGCGCGGGAGAGACTCAGAAGGATTTGGGTCAGTGCGCAGATCTTTCATAATTTTCTTAAATTCCAGAGCAAATAACGTAACTGTGGTCATGACGGCGACGGTATCCGCGATAGGTTCGGCCAGAAAGACAGCCAGGACTTTGTCGGTCATAAAAGACGGGAGAATGAAAATCAGCGGAATCAAAAGCACAATCTTACGAAAGACAGCCAGGAAAGCGCTGATCTTGGAATTTCCGAAAGCGATAAAGCTCTGTTGGCAGGAAATTTGAAGCCCCATCAGAAGAACTCCGGCCATGTAGACCCTAAGGGCCCACTGGGTGATTTCAGATAACTGCGGATCGTTGGTGAAGATTGCGACAAAAGCGGAGGGAACTAGCTGGATAGCAGCCCACAGGATTGTCGCATAGCCGAACGCGCAGATAGTTTGCAGTTTGAATGCCTGTTTTACCCGGTCCGCGTTGCGCGCGCCGTAGTTGTAGCTGATGATTGGCTGTCCGCCTTGGGTAAGTCCCTGCAGAGGCAGCATTGCAAACTGCATGACGCTAGAGAGGATGGTCATCGCACCTACGGCCAAGTCGCCGCCGTATTTTAGTAAAGAGGAATTAAAACAGAGAACCAGGATGCTCTCGGTGGCCTGCATGGTAAAGGGGGCGACGCCTAAGGCCACGCAGGGCAGCAGAATCGACGGCTTGATTCGAAAGTTTTTCTTCTTCAGTTTCAATATTGTGTTCTTTCCAGACAGGAATTTAACTGCCCAGGCTGCGCTCAGCGCTTGGGATAAAATTGTGGCCAGGGCTGCACCTTCCACACCCATTCCCAATCCAAAGATGAAAATAGGGTCCAGGACGATGTTAGTGACAGCGCCGATGATGACAGTCAGCATACTGATTTTCGAGAAGCCTTGGGCGGAGATGAAAGCATTCATCCCTAGAGTAAGCTGAACGAAAATGGTGCCTATGGCATAGATGCGGATGTATTTGTCGGCATACACAATGGTATTTTCACTGGCGCCGAACAGATAGAGTAAAGGCTCCCGAAATAACAGAACTGCTGCGGTCAGAAGCAGGGCTACGACGATCAGGGCGGCGAAGCAGTTTCCCATAATTTTTTCAGCGGTTTCATTGTCTTTTTTTCCCATAGAAATGCTGGCTCTAGGAGCCCCACCCATACCCATGAGTGCAGCGAAGGCTGAGACGATCATGATAATTGGGAAACACACGCCGACGCCGGTCAGAGCTGTGGAGCCCACCTCAGCAATGTGACCGATATACATACGGTCTACCATGTTGTAGAGTGCGTTTACGACTTGGGAAGTGATGGACGGCACAGCCAATATAAACAGCAGGTGCCGGACTGGTTCTTTTCCTAAGTCCACTTCTCTAGACATTTTCAGTTTCATTTTATCAGTTCTCCTTTTCCTTAAAACGTTCCAGAATTTTGTTCATGGTTCTCTCCATCTGTGAGATCTCCTCTTCGGAGATGCCTGCCAACAATTCTTCGTTGATTTCAGCGATCTCCTTGTTTAGACGGAGAATTACAGGTGCGGCTTTCTGGGTGAGATGAATCCGCTGAACTCTTCTGTCATGAGGGTCCTGGATACAGGAGATCAACTCCCGGGACAAAAGAGAGTCGATGCTTCTGCTGACCAGACCTTTTGAGACTCCCAGAATCAATCTGAGCTGGCTGCTGGTGTTGATTGATTCATTGTTGGAGAGTAAAATGAGGATGGAGATTTCATTGGGAGAGAAGTTCTCATCCTGAAATCTCAGATTGATCTCGTTGGCATAGACACGCCTGATTTGGGAAAAATATCCCAGCATGGATTCTACATTTCTTTCCATAAGCGCCTCCTCATGGTTCACAAGTAAACTACTAATAGTATATAGGATTCTAAGACGGCTGTCAATCGTTTCTGTGTGTTGTGAAGCATTGTGGTAGTTTGGACAACTGCATTCATATATGTAACATTGCCGTTTATTGTACCGCAAAACATTAGGAGGAAGATAGAATATGATTCGAAAATTTCAGAAATCTGATCTAAAATCGGTTATGGAAATATGGCTCAATGGAAATGAAGACGCACATCCATTTATTTCAAGGATGTACTGGAAATCGAATTTTGAGTCAGTGCAGGAGCAGCTTTTGGAGGCGGAAGTCTATGTTTTTGAAGCTGACGAAGTGATAAAAGGCTTTATCGGAATGCAGAGGAATTATATCGCCGGAATTTTTGTGAAAAGAGAATTTCGCCGCGCCGGTATCGGCAGACAACTACTGAATTATGTCAAGGCAGGTCATTCTGATCTGACTCTTCATGTGTATCAAAAAAACAAAGCGGCGGTGGAATTTTACCGGCGGGAGGGATTCTGTATTATTTCAGAAGAGATAGAACCGGATACGAAAGAAGTGAATGAAATGATGAGCTGGCGTCTGGCTTAGCGAAAGCATTTATGTTATAGAAAAGACCGTCCCCATCCGACGTGTTTGGGAAACGCCGGATAGGGACGGTAAGTTATGCCTGTGGGCTGAGAATTTTTTTTAGGTCTTCCTCGGGAGTACTGATTGGTGTCAGCTGATAATTTTCCACCAGGAAGTTCAGCACATTAGGAGAGACGAAAGCCGGAAGGCTCGGTCCAAGATAGATGTTGCGGATGCCAAGATGCAGAAGTGTCAACAAGATACAGACAGCCTTCTGTTCGTACCAGGACAGAACCAAGTCAAAGGAAGCTCGTTTACGCCACACTGGAAGACTTCGGCCAAGGCTGACGCCACGCGGATTGCGCCATAGGCATCGTTGCACTGTCCCATGTCCATCAGGCGAGGCAGACTGCCGATCGTTCCCAAGGATAGGTCATTGAAGCGGTATTTGCCGCAGGCCAGAGTCAGTACGGCAGTATCGGCAGGAGTTTTCTGCACGAACTCTGTATAGTAGTTTCTTCCAGCTCTCGCACCGTCGCAGCCGCCTACCAGGAAAATATGCTTTAAGGCTCCGGATTTTACTGCGTCTACGACTTGGTCAGCGACAGATAAGATGGTGTGGTGACCAAAGCCGGTTGTGACTTGGGTCCCGCCATTGATTCCAGTAAAATTCTGGTCCTCACGGTATCCGCCAAGTTCCAGGGCCTTCTCAATCACAGGTGTGAAATCCTTGTCTTCACCGATGTGAACCATGCCAGGATAAGCGACGACCTCTGTGGTAAATACGCGGTCCTTGTAGCTGCTCTTTGGCGGCATCAGGCAGTTGGTTGTAAACAGAATCGGAGCAGGCAGATCAGCAAATTCTTTCTGCTGGTTCTGCCATGCGGTTCCGAAATTCCCCTTTTAAGTGACTGTATTTTTTTTAAGCTCTGGGTAAGCGTGGGCTGGGAGCATCTCACCGTGTGTATAGATCTGGATTCCTCTTCCCTCGGTCTGCTCCAGCAAGAGCTTTAAATCTCTCAGGTCATGGCCGGAGATGACGATGAAAGGCCCTTTTTCCACCGTCAAAGGTACTGTGACAGGGGAAGGGATTCCGTAGGTTTGGGTGTTGGCGCGGTCTAGAAGCTCCATGCATTTTAGGTTGACTTCTCCCACTTTCAGAACGGTGGGGAGAAAATCATTAATTCCTCCGTCTCTGGCCAGCAGGCGCATAGCCTCGAAGAAGAACTGGTTGACGGTGTCGTCCTCGTAACCCAGCACCATTGCGTGATAAGTATAGGCGGCTACACCTCTTAATCCGAATAAAATCAGAGATTTTAAGGAACGAATGTCTTCCTGAGCATTCCAGAGAAGCTCCATGGAGTAATCTGGCGCTGCGTCGGCCAGCAGAGCCTTTGCGCCGCGTATCTTGGATAGCTGTCTGTTCAGATCGTCATTGTCGAAATTTACATTGGTAAGTGTCGAGAACAACCCTTCGACCATCAGGCGAACCTGTTCTTTGGAAGCGTTTTTTCTCCCCTAAAGACTTGGCGAGGCCAATCAACGCCCCTGTAATCTCATCTTGAAGCTTAGCGGTGTCAGCGGATTTTCCGCACACACCGGTTTTTTTGGTACAGCCAGAACATCCGGCTGTCTGTTCACATTGAAAACAAAACATTTCCTGACTCATTTTAAAATCCTCCTGTTTGTATTTATAAATTTGCTGGATATACTTTATAATAATTCTCCTTGGGTGGAGATGGTTGCGACTTTTAGCGGGATGTCTTTGCCGCTGGCAGCGATGGCCGTGCGGACTGCGTGTTCTAGGCCGCCACAGCAGGGGACTTCCATGCGGGCGACGGTGACGCTTTGGATTTGATTTTCCCGGAAGATGGCAGTGAGCTTTTCGGCATAATCCACAGAATCCAGCTTTGGACAACCTACGAGGGTGATGTGTCCCTGAATAAAATCCTGGTGGAAATTCGCATAGGCATAGGCAGTGCAGTCGGCGGCGATCAAGAGGTCGGCCTGCTCATAGTAAGGAGCCTGGATAGGCAGAAGCTTGATCTGTACCGGCCATTGGCGAAGCTGACTGGTATTTCTGACGGACGCCGAACAAGGGGAGGGGGTGAAAGTCTTTGCAGCAGTTCCGGGACATCCACAGGGGAGTGGGTTTGCTTTTTCTGCCTGCGCCTTTTTTACAGCAGCCTCGTCAGTAGGCAGGCGCTTCCCTCTCTTCGAAGGAGATAGCGTCTGTGGGACAGGCGGGAAGACAGTCTCCTAGACCATCGCAGTAGTCTTCGCGTGTGAGAACAGCCTTTCCGTTTACCATCTGGATTGCGCCTTCATGACAGGCAGCGACACAGGCGCCGCAGCCATTGCATAAGTCTTGATTGATCTTTATAATTTTGACGTATCATAAATTCT